>Ga0315905_10000037_pt1 | contig 128766 bp, 157 predicted proteins | sample LakEriMetagenome_5_FD_203522 | JGI IMG/M metagenome (GOLD analysis project Ga0315905, IMG submission 203522) | Freshwater fungal communities from buoy surface, Lake Erie, Ohio, United States - Buoy 4 MA121 | ecosystem: Environmental > Aquatic > Freshwater > Lake | place: USA: Lake Erie, Ohio...
TTCGTTCAACCTTGGCGACACAGCTCTCTCACCTATTCTATTCATCGATCAGCTGCAAGGAACTACGTCACTGAATGGCACTACGTTTGCTCCTGTTGCACCCAATCAAGGATCTTCGGCACCAACTACTCCACCTCCGCCGCCTGCAGAACCGACATATCCAACTACATCGATTACGACCAATCAAACTATCAAGCTTGGTCAGACGAATGCCATCACGAGCAACTCGATTTACATTCAAAACATCGGTGATAATAATACAGTCAACATCGAGCAGTTCTCGAGGTTTAATGCTATCAGAGGTGTGAATGGTTCTCAAGCCATGCTGATTAATGGTAGCAATAACTCTATCACTATTAATCAAGGCACTGCAACTACGATTCTTGGAAACAATCTCGCTGAAGTGTCTGTGACAGGAAACAATAACACATTATCTCTGACTCAGCAACATAATGGCAAATACACAGAGTTGGTAATGAATGGAACAGGAAATCAACTCACTGCTCAGCAGAAAGATGCTGGCGGGAAGTCTGCTTTCTTTAACATCTTAGGAAACTCGAATGTTGTGACAACTCTACAGCAAGGAACTGGAAATCATTTCCTCGATGTCAGTGCGCCATTCGGTGGGTTGAATGCAAACATCACTCAATCTGGTTCTGCACAGAAGCTGTTTAAATTGGTGATAAATAATCCTGGAATTGGAGTCACTGTATCGCAAACTTCTGCGAGCGTTACTGACTCAGTCTTAATGTCAATCACTTGTGCCACTGGGCCTTGTACTGGATACAGCTACGTAAAGAATTAATTATGTTTGTACATGATAATGGAAATCTGAATGTTTTAGCCATGGAAAAGTGTGGTCACACTGCCATGTGGTGTTATTTTGATATGCCTCTCATGCAAAAATATTTTGCAGATTGGTTAGAATATACATCTCCTCGAGTAGTGGTGTTAAGACACCCTATGGAACGCGTCCATTCTGCAATGCGTTTTGCCGATAAATTATTTAATAACGGCCAAAAAACCAAAGAAATAATGGAAGCTGTCAGATTTACACCCGAATTTTTTGACTACTATGATAATAATCCTTCGGAAATATCGGAGTATGTTTTTAATAGGCACTGTCGTCCATACATGCATATTCTAAAAAATAGAGATTTTAGAATTATAAAGTTCGAAGAACTACCTCAATACATTCCAACGGTATTACCAGGTGGAATTGCAACAAATACCACTGATAGGAATATAGATCCGTTTCCTTCGAACAGATGGTTCACAAGAAAAGATATGATAAAAGAGATTGAGATATATGAAAATCTCGTGGAAAACAGAGAAGTTATAACTATTCAAGAATGGAAAGCGCTAACATGATTAAGAAAATTTTACTTTCGCCATGGTTGGCGCTTTTTACATTTGCAGTACTACTTACTTTTAAGTTACAAGATCCGTATTTGGTTGAAGCGACTCGTCTTAAATTTTATGACTATATCATGCTTGATAAAGCAAAGCAATCTGAGCAGATTGTAGTCGTTAATTTAGGGGAGAAAGCAATTGAAAAATATGGCCAGTGGCCGTTCCCGCGTGAAGTCCACGCTGAAATTATTGGGGACATTTATGGCCGAGGGGCTGCTCTTGTTGGCAGCACTGTACTTATGCCTGAGCCTGATCGGATGGGCACTGATCGAATTCTTGCTGATACTCTAAGCAAGTATCCAGTCGTTCTTAGTCAGACTGTGTCGGCGGATTGCGGTCGACCATCCAGTCGCGATGTTCGTCGGACAGGTGTGGCTGTGGTTGGAGACGGTCAAGCGACCGACTTTCTTCCGTCATATCCATGCGTCCTATCGAATCTAGCAATGCTTCAACAGCATGCTGCTGGTGTAGGAGTGACGTCAACTCTTCCTGAACCTGACGGTGTTGTGCGACGAGTTCCGCTTCTCGCAACCTCAGAGGGTGAATACTATCCTGCATTTGCTCTAGAAATGTTAAGAGTCGCGGCCGGAGATCCTTCGTATCAGGCAAAGATAAACATTGGTGGGGTGGAAGCATTACGAATTCCTTCTTTTGAAACTATTAAGACCGATGAATACGGTCGCGTGTTTATTAATCCGAACTATCGATTTGAGTCATACGAAATTGGCAAGGATCCTTTGCCTGTCCTGAGTGGTAAAATCGTTGTCCTTGGAGTAACTGCAGCTGGCGTAAGTAACCCTGTAGCGACTCCTTCAGGTGCGCAGTATCCCCATCAGTTGCAAGCGAGTATTCTTGAGACTCTGATAAATGGTGATTCGGTTTCGATTCCGAATTGGACACAGCTTGTAGATCTTGCTGCTCTTCTTGTTTTGGCTCTGTCATTAATCATCATCTCTCGATTAAAATACTCTATCGTCTGGATAGGTTTAATTTTAGGCGGATATCTCTATCTGCCGGTGTATTTATTTGCGAGCAAGGGAATCTTGTTAGACGTTACATTTAACGTGATCGCAATCGCAATTATTTACATGCATATCTATACAGTGAAATTTATATCTGAATTCCTTCAGAAGCAACAAATCAAGAAACAGTTCGGCACATATCTGAGCCCAGATCTTGTTGCAAGATTGCAAAGACAGCCAGATCTCTTGAAGTTAGGCGGAGAATCTCGCGAGCTTTCAATCATGTTCACAGACGTTCGTGGCTTTACTACAATCTCTGAACACTACGGAGAAGATGTTCAAGGTCTCACGTCGATTATGAATCGTTACATGACGGTCATGACAAGAGCGATCCTTGAAAACAACGGTACATTAGATAAGTATATTGGTGATGCACAGATGGCATTCTGGAATGCGCCGCTCGATAATAATAAGCATGCTTTGGATGCTGTACGAACAGCCTTCCAAATGTTAAAAGATTTGGAGACTTTCAATGAAGAAGTTACAAAAGAAGGCATCCCAGCTTTCGGTATGGGTCTTGGTATTAACACTGCCACTGTGGTTGTTGGCAATATGGGCTCTGACCAGCGTTTTGATTATACTTGCTTGGGCGATGGGGTTAATCTGGCTGCTCGTCTCGAAGGTCAAACCAAGCCTTATGGAGTCAAACTCATCGTCGGACCACAAACGGCCGAATCGATTGGGAATGTATACCAAGTAGTTGAGCTCGACCTGATCGCCGTGAAAGGTAAGACAGAACCTGCTCAAATCTATACAGTACTCGAATTTGCAGATCCTGCTGGAGAACTGCTGCATAAAAAGTTCTTGGACTTCTATCGTCAGGGCAAATGGGATGCAGCTATCAACATGATAAAAGATCTGAAACGCTGTTGGGACGAAGAGCTAAATGCATACTATGATATGATGGAACAAAGAATCTACGACTTGAAAACCGATGAGCCACTCAAGTGGGACGGAATTTATAGAGCTACCAGTAAGTGAGGTAATATGATAGACGATAGTATGTTTGCATCTTATAGAGATGAATTTGAAAAAAATGGATTCGTAAAGATCAAGGGAGTTTTATCTCCTGATATGATCGAGATGTATAAGGCCTTTATTGATATCTCGCATCTGAAGGCAATTAGAAAACCAGAATTCGGTCCTTATCTCGGAGGAGATATTGATTCGATAGACCATAACATCCTCGATGATAGCATCTTGCTTTATTGTAAACACATCATCGAAAAAGTTTGGGGCATTCCAAACATGGTGCCTTCATATGCTTTCTCTCGAGAATATTATAGAGGCTCAGAACTGAAACTTCACCGCGATCGTGAAGCCTGTCAGTACTCTATCAGCATTACTATGTGTAAGATGGGAGAAGGTAGCACTCCTTTGTGGTTCAGTGAAAACGATGATAAGAGCAACGCTATACCTGTCGACCTTGATGAAGGCGATGCCATCATTTTCAACGGCGGTTCTGACTATGGAGGTAAGTGGCACTGGAGAGATCCTCTTGAGATAGATTCTCTTTTCCAACTGTTCCTGCACTATGTCCATCCTGACACACCAACCCTCGCAGACAACGATTTCCCGAGACCTTTTTATCGTTCTAGCTGATTTTTAGGGTGTACATTTTATCAAAAGTTTGGTAAGGTGGACCTATAATGATGAAGGACGAAAACATGAACATCACGATCACTGGTATGATTGGCAAGCGCAAAGAGAAAGCGCTTCTCAAGGAAGCCGCAGAGTTCTTTGCAGCTCAACTCATGGATCCTCGCATGGTTCGCAACCTCACCCTCGACATCGAAGTTTACAACAACCTTGATGTTGAAGGTGAATGCGTCGACGAAGATGGTTTTCGTAATCCTCGTTGGTTCACCATCGGCCTCAAGAGCCAAGACATTAAAGCCATGATCAAGACTCTTGGCCATGAGATGGTGCATGTCAAGCAACATGCCAAGAACGAACTTCGTACTGGCCATGTAGTAGCTGCACGTGGCGGCCTTAAAATCTACAGCAAGTGGATGGGCGAAATCTGGAAGCCAAAGGGCAAAGAAGATCATTACTTCGATGCACCATGGGAGATCGAAGCATACGGCCGCGAAGTTGGTCTGTATGCAAAATGGGTTCAATATAAAGGAAACTAATATGAGTTTTTGGTTAATCGTATATCTGTTCACTGCTGACGGTGAATACTTTGCAAAAGATGTCTATGAGACTGGCAGTGCGGAGCAGTGTGTAGAGTTTGCTGGACAAGTGACAAAGACTATCGTCAATACCAGTCTGCAAGCACAGTTTCATTGCGTAAGCGACGATCACTATATGGGTCGTAAACAGGATGAAGGCATCGAGTATGACTAATCATCCTCGTCAGCGGGCTATGTGGGATGGTCTGGATGGCAGCGGTTGTTTGGGCTTTATTGTTTTAATTATAATTGTAACTTTGATTGGAGTCTTTGTATCATGAAAAGCTTTTTGGAAGGTGTTTTTGACGTAGTGTTTAGCTTGCCGACATTCCTTATTGGACTCATTGTCGGATTCGGGTTATTGATTATGGCCGTTGCAAAATCGGAACAAGAAGAGAAGGAACTTCGTACTAAGCAGACAGCTTATTGCTATAGCCTTGGACAGGTTCTGGTTACCAGCGATGCTGGTCGTCACTGTGTTGCTCCTGAAAACCTGACGGTGATTAAATGAGAGAGGAACGTGTAGGTATTGTAGCCAGTTGTTTTGATCTGTTCCATGCAGGTCATATCCTTATGCTGATGGAGGCTAAGGACCACTGTGATCGTTTGGTTGTAGCTTTGCAATCGGATCCTACAATCGATCGTCCTGAAAAGAACAAGCCCGTTCAAGGTCTATCTGAACGTTATATTCAGTTGGAGGCATGTAAGTATGTCGATCAGATCGTCCCGTACGATACTGAGGCAGATCTCTACAACCTACTTGCTGGTCTTGATTGGGACGTTCGTTTCCTTGGTATGGATTACATTGATCGAACAGACTTCACTGGATACGATCTCGACATTCCTATCCACTACTGCAGTCGTAGGCATAACTATAGTTCATCTGGTTTGCGTGAACGTATTTTGAAAGCAAAGAAATGAGTAAGTGGGTAGCACGATTCCTTGATCTCGCCGATCATGTTGCGACATGGTCAAAGGATCCTCGGACACAAGTAGGCTGTGTCATTGTAGATAAGCACAATCGTATCGTCTCTCTCGGTTTCAATGGCTTTCCTCGTGGTGTAAAAGATCTTGCAGAGAGATACAACGATAGGCCTACGAAGCATCTGTTCGTAGCTCATGCCGAACGGAACGCACTCGACAATGCTCCGCTGTCTGTCGAAGGCTGCACGCTTTATAGTCCTCTTCTACCTTGCAGCGAATGCGCCAAGAGCATCATTCAGAAGGGAATTACGAAGGTGGTATCGTACGAGCCAGTTGAAGACGTCGAACATTTTCACTGGCATGTTACAAAACAAATGTTTTTAGAAGCTGGAGTTCAACTCTATCTTATAAATAAACCTGTCACGCCTAATGGGTGACACAACTCAAACTCGCTTATATAGGAGCAAAATTATGTTTAAAGATAATCCGTTCTGGAGAACAAATGACTTCGATCGTTTCTACGTTGGATTCGATGAAGTTGCAAAAAAGCTAAACGCCGCTGCGAGCCAAGCTCAAGCCGTTGCTGCAAAATACCCTCCATACAATCTGAAGAAGATTGACGAAAACAAGTATACGATCGAACTCGCTGTTGCTGGCTTTGCTAAGCAAGATCTTGAGATCGAGATCGTAGACGACAAGCTAATCATCAAGGGCAATACCACATCTGGTGAACCTGCAGAGCAGGATTCGAAGGGAGAGTGGACATGGCCTCAGATGCTGCATCACGGACTTGCAATGCGTCCGTTCACACGAACATTTACTATTGCCGATAACGTAGAAATTCGCGGTGCATCACTTCTGAATGGCATTCTGAAGATTGCTTTGGAAGCTATTATTCCAGAGCACAAGAAGCCGAAGAAGGTAAAGATTGAAGACGAAGATACAGAGTATCCGTCGCAAGCTGCCGAATTCTTGGCAGAAGGTAAGACTAAGTAAAAAAGAAGGGGACCTTTCGGTCCCCTTCAATTTATCCCCAATTGGAGTATTGTTTTGTTTTCTTTAAACGATCGTCAAGACCGTGTGTACCGCCATTCACTCGCTTTGAGATTTGAGTGATCACCGCATCGGTAACACCTTTGTCTGCAATTGCAAGCAATCCATTCTTACGGAAGAACCATAATGCAGACTCAAAAGCCAACTCACCAACCACAAGATCAGGATTCGTCAAGACGTCAGGACGTTTTACGTCAGCGGCAAAGGCTGTATAGTTGTCTTTCCCGGTCAGTTGGATCGGGCCTCGACCACGCCACTTCCAGCCATCTCCAGAGGCTTCTGAACCGTTCCCCATCCGATTAGCATACACTTTGTTTGCAATCTTTTCTGGCTTACGAGCATAACCTGCGGTCGAAGCGATCGTTGGAAAATACTTCTTAAAGGTTCCGTTGAGTCCCTTATCCGAATAGTTCAGGTTCTCAGAGAATACCTTAAACCCGCCTGACTCGTGTGCACACTGACCGAAGAAGTGTGCTGCCTGATTATTTGTCAGCTTGAAGAAGTCTCTTGCCGCCTTATATGTGCCAGGTCCCCACTTACCATCGGCAGTAATGCCGCATTTAGTTTGGAGAGCAGCTAATGGACCAAGACCTGCAGCTATTGGTTTGGCTTGCGTTACAGAGTCAGTGATTTGTGAGTTGACTGTCTTGATGGTAGGTGCACCAGCAGCCTTTGTCGTCGAAGGATCAAAGTCGGCAACAGTAGTGTATACCGTACCACCAGCTTTTGACTTCGTAGCGATCATACGTACTTTGCGATTGCCTCCACCCTTCTTAATCGAAGCATGCACCCAACCTGAATTCTTATCGCCCTTTGTGTAGAACTCAAGAATCACTTGGTCAAATTCAAGGTTATCACCGATCCAATCGGCAACAGTTTTGTTATCGACACCCTTTACTTCAAAGTCAATTGCCTGACCGTTGACGTGCTGAGATGTCTTCGAGCCACCGACTGCCTTATTGACAAGCGGAGCACGATACGAAGAGTTGACTGTGACTGGTCCAAACTTAGCACGAACTGGTTCGAGAATCTTTTCGCAGCAGTAGCGCATATTCTCGATGTGTTCTGGAGTTGGAGTGTTACTCAGTCCAAGTCTTTTTGCAGTAGGAGAAACAATCATTTCTGCCAAAGAAAAATGTTCAGTTAGTTTCATTTTTATCGCCTTTTACTATGTACTTTATTCGGGTTTTAGGGTATAACTAACAATGCGGCCAGACACTGGAGATCTCATGAATTTTTACACCAATGTTACTCGACATCGAAATCAAATTTTAGTACGTGGAATATCTGACGGCAAGCCCGTCAAATTTTCTGTGAAATACAAACCTTATTTATTCGTTCAAGCAAATGCACAAACCGAACATAAGAACCTGAAGGGTGAATATGTCGGCAAGATGCAGTTCGACTCCATGTCTGAAACACGAGAGTTTCTGCAAAGTTACGAAAACGTGGCAGGCATGAACATCTATGGCCTCTCTGATTGGCCTTACATGTATATTTATGACAATTATAAGGGTGAGATCAGGTATGATCCCGCCCTCATTTCAGTTTGTTCGATCGATATCGAGACCAGCATCGAAGGTGGTTTCCCTGACATCGAGGAAGCAGACAAAGAAATCACAGGTATTACCATCGGCCGCAATGGTAGGAAGACCACATTTGGATGCGGTGAATATAAGGAACATCAAGACAATGTACAATATTACAAATGCGCAGACGAATCTGCACTCCTACTCGCTTTCCTTGAAGTCTGGAACGGGTCACTCTACTCGCCTGACGTTGTCACAGGCTGGAACATCGAGTTCTTCGACATTCCGTATCTTGTCAACAGGATTCGAAAGATTCTTGGATCTGATCACGCTGAACGTCTCTCTCCCTGGAAAATGCTCCGTGAATACAAAGTTAACAGCCGTGGACGAGAGTGCATTTGCTATGCCCCTGTCGGCATCGCCGTCCTTGATTACATCCAGCTTTATCGGAAGTTTACGTACACAGAGCAGGAATCTTACCGACTTGACTACATCGCTCAAGTTGAGCTAGGTGAAGGTAAGATTGACTTTCGCGACGAAGGTTATACCGACCTTGACGACCTTCGTCTGAGGAACTTCCAACGTTACATCGAGTATAACATTCGTGACGTTGAAATCGTTGAGAGGCTCGAAGATAAGCTGAAGCTCATCGAGTTGGTCTATGCTTTGGCTTATGACGCCAAGGTTAACTATGAAGATACTATGACAACCGTGAAACAGTGGGACGTGATCACTCACAACTACCTACTCGATCGAAACATCGTAGTGCCTCTCAACGATAAGAATAAACCCGACCGAGCCTTCGTAGGCGGATATGTCAAAGATCCAAAGGTCGGTATGAGTAAATGGGTTGTGTCGTTCGATTTGAACTCCCTTTATCCTCACCTTATCATGCAGTACAACATCTCCCCCGAGACGCTTGTCACTCGCTTAAAAGATAAGGTGTCAATCGACGACCTACTTGTTGGTGGCGCTAGTCAGTTCGGTGGCTATCTTGATAAAACGAACTGCACTATCGCCGCCAACCTTTGTATCTATACAAAAGAAAAACGCGGCTTCTTGCCATCGATTATGGATCGTATGTATGACGATCGTACGAAATACAAGAAGCAGATGATCGAGTGTAAGAAGGAATATGAGAAGACGAAAGATCCTCGTCTTGTCAAGGAAATCGCACGACTCGATAACATGCAGATGGCCAAGAAGATTCAGTTGAACTCGGCTTATGGTGCTCTCGGTAACAAGTGGTTCCGTTGGTTTGACGTGAACAATGCCGAAGCCATCACCACCTCTGGTCAGCTCAGCATTCGTTGGATCGAGAAGAAGCTCAACGACTATCTCAACAAATTGTTGAAGACAGAAAACTTTGACTATGTGTTGGCTTCTGATACCGACTCGGTGTATGTGACGCTCGAATACCTCGTCAAGAATGTATTCGGTGATGATGTGCCTGAAACCAAGAAGGTGATTCAGTACATCGACAAGATCTGTAAGGAACGAATCGAACCATTCATCGATCGTTCTTATCAAGAGCTTGCCGAATATATGCATGCATATGCTCAGAAGATGCAAATGAAGCGAGAGAACATCGCAGACAAAGGCATCTGGAAAGCCAAGAAGATGTACATCCTCAATGTGTGGAACTCTGAAGGCGTTGAGTATGAGAAGCCGAAGTTGAAGATGACAGGCATCGAAGCAGTTCGATCCTCGACTCCGACCGCATGTCGTGATGCCATTAAAAAGTCTCTCGAGATTATTATGGCTGGATCTGAATCGGATCTTCAGAAGTATGTGGCCAACTTCAAGTCAGAGTTTTCCTCTCTTGGATTTGACGACGTGGCCTTCACCCGTGGTGTCAAGGACATCGAGAAATATTGGGTAGGCGGTAGGTTCCAAAGCCAGACACCTATCCATGTTCGTGGTTCTGTGGTCTACAACGAAATGTTGAAGAAGAAGAAACTCACAAATAAATATCAATCTATTACCAGCGGTGAGAAGATTAAGTTCGCATACTTGAAAAACCCAAATCCGACACAAGACTATGTTATCTCGTGTCCGAATGGTCTACCAAAAGAATTGAAGATGGAAGCTTACATCGACTATGCTGTGCAGTTCGAGAAAGGCTATCTCAGTCCTATCGAATCTATCACTAACACAATGGGCTGGCAAGCAGAAAAACGCGCAACACTGGAGGATTGGTTCTCATGATAGTAACAGAATATAATGGTAATGGAAAATATGCAAACCGCCGAGCTGAATTGCATAAGCAAAGCTATGATGATTATTACTATGTCAAGTTTTTTGAAAATGATGAGCATATTGAAACGCGAGTTTTAAAAGAAAAAACATTACGATACGCAGAAGATTGCGCTGAAAACTGGACAATAGGAGTTATTAATGGCTAAACTAGATATAGACTTAGACTTTGATTTTGGTTTCACGACTTCATCTGAAGAAGAAATCAAACAAGAAGGCAACGATAAGGCAGATGCAATGTATGCTGCCATCATGCCTTTACTTGTAAATTTAAAGAAAGATGCAGATAAAAACCCGATCATCAACTGGCCTAATCGTGCCGAGAAGATCGATCTCTTCATTGATAAATTAAATAAGATTCTCGCATCTTAATGGTGTACAAATAAAGATACATCGTGTATATTGAACAATCAGACAAGGAGAAATTATGTCAGACCTACTAAACAAACTTCGTAAGAATACGACTATCAAAGATTCAGACATCCTATCTGATTCGAAGTTCTTCAATGCCAAGGACATGGTTGCAACCACCGTTCCTGCCATCAACATTGCCTTGAGCGGCAAGATCAACGGCGGTTTCGTTCCTGGTCTGACTATCTGGGCAGGTCCATCGAAGCACTTCAAGACATCGTTCAGTCTGCTGATGGCCAAGGCATACATGGACAAGTACTCGGATGCAGTCATGCTTTTCTATGACTCAGAATTCGGTACTCCTCAATCTTACTTCGACTCGTTCGGCATCGACACATCTCGAGTTCTCCATACTCCCATCACAGATGTCGAACAGTTGAAGTTTGATATTATGCATCAGTTCGAAGAGATCAAGCGTGGCGATCGTGTCATCGTTGTGATCGACTCGGTCGGCAATCTCGCTTCGAAGAAGGAAGTAGAAGATGCACTGAAGCAGAACTCAGCCGCCGATATGACTCGCGCAAAACAACTCAAGTCGCTCTTCCGCATGGTTACGCCCCATCTTAACCTCAAGGATATTCCTCTGATCGTGGTCAACCACACTTATCAGACTCAAGAGATGTACTCGAAGGCCGTCGTATCTGGTGGTACTGGCATCTATTACTCAGCTGACAACATCTTCATTCTTGGTCGTCAACAAGAGAAGGATGGCAAGGAAGTCACTGGTTACAACTTCATCATCAACGTTGAGAAGTCTCGCTTTGTAAAAGAAAAGAGCAAGATTCCAATCGAAGTATCATGGGACGAAGGCATCAGCAAATGGTCTGGTCTACTTGACATGGCTCTCGAGTCTGGTCACGTAATCAAGCCAAAGGTTGGCTGGTTCCAAAAGGTTGATATGGCTACTGGAGAAATCTTAGACAAGTCGTATCGCCTGAATGATACCTACAACTTCAGCTTCTGGCATCCTATCCTACAGTGTCCTAAGTTCAATGAGTTCATTGAAAAGAAGTACGCTGCAGCCAATGGTGCCATTATGCAAAATGAAGACGAAGTGGCAGATGTCTATGAGATGGAGGATGAATGAGAATTGAACACATTATATTTGGAAATCTTATTGAAAACGAGGAGTACGGCCGCAAGGTCATTCCATTCCTCAAAGAAGAGTACTTTACTGACACTGTAGATCGTAAGATCTTCTCTATCATTCATGAATATGTGGGAAAGTATAACAACTTTCCTACAAAATCTGCTGTCGAGATTGATCTCAACGAGGTAGGTGGTCTGTCTGACGATCAGTTCAAGCTTGCCAAAGAAGTTGTCTCTGGACTTGACAAGTCTGAAGATCGTGATGTTGCATGGCTCGTAGATAATACCGAGAAGTTTTGTAAAGACAAGGCATTGTATAATGCTTTGATGAAGTCTATTCAGTTGGTAGACGACAGCAAAAAGGATAGCATCAGCGTAGGTGCTATTCCTCAGATCTTGACTGATGCACTCGGTGTTTCCTTCGATAGCCATATCGGTCATGACTTCTTGAATGATGCAGCAGAACGTTATGAGTTCTATCATCGTAAGGAAGTCCGTATCGGTTTCGACCTTGACTTCTTTAACAAGATTACTCAAGGCGGTCTACCACGTAAGACATTGAACATTGCTCTTGCTGGTACTGGTGTCGGTAAGTCACTGTTCATGTGTCATAATGCTGCACACAACTTGATGGCAGGTCAGAACGTCTTGTATATCACTTTGGAAATGGCTGAAGAACGTATCGCTGAACGTATCGATGCTAACCTCCTCGGTGTAACACTCGACGATCTAAAAGATTTACCACAGGCCATCTACTACAAGTTGGTAGGTAAAGTCAAGGAACGAGCAAAAGGCAAGCTCATTGTGAAGGAGTATCCAACAGCATGCGCAGGATCCGCAAACTTCCGACATCTCTTGAACGAGTTGAAGATCAAGAAGAACTTTATCCCCGACATTATCTACATCGATTATCTGAACATCTGTGCGTCGTCGAGGATCAAACCGGGATCGAACGTCAACTCGTACACCTACATCAAGGCGATCGCCGAAGAACTACGCGGCCTCGCCGTCGAGTTCAACGTGCCCATCATTTCGGCTACTCAGACTAATCGTTCTGGTTTCAGCAACTCTGATGTCGGCCTCGAAGATACTTCTGAATCGTTCGGTCTGCCAGCAACAGCCGACTTTATGTTTGCCTTGATTACGAGTGAAGAACTACGTCAACTCAATCAGATCATGGTAAAGCAGTTGAAAAATCGTTACGGCGATCCATCGGTGCACAAGCGATTCGTGATTGGTGTCGACTACTCGAAGATGCGTCTGTATAATGTAGAAGCGTCTGCACAAGAAGATCTTGTTCAAGATGAAGATCGACCAGTCTTCGACAACTCCGCCTCTGGTTATCGACTCGAGAATGAATCGAAGCCAGTTAGTAAATTCGAGAAAATTAAATTTGCAGGATTTAAGTAATGGACTTTGAAAAAATGTCAGTCAAACCTGAACCACAATGGACGGTCATCAAACCTCCAGTTTACAAGTGGAGATGTCAACTCCATCCTGGCACATATTGGATGGTAGAGGATCATCGAGTTCCGAATTGGTTTCATCGTAAGATGCAAGAGCTTTGTTTTGGTATTGTATGGGAGAAGATTGATGGTTAACTACAAGATTACAAATGAAAACCAGTTGATTGATATCGGTGCTGGTTATGTAGAACGTGGTGGAGATATTCTCGAGACCAAGACAGATCAGATCGTACTGAAAGGTTTAGGAATGCGGAAGGCCAAGGAGATGGTTCGTCATCTCAACTTTGGTGGTGGTTTTGACGGCCACACTCCAGCATTTTTTTTAGCTGAACGCGAAAAAACTTTAGAATTGACTGAAGAACTTGTATAAATAGGTGTACACTATGTGGTGCGTGGATATGCAGTTTTAACTGTATAAGAGGCAAGTGTCTTAATTGACGACTGGAATAGGCAGGGTCACAGGTGGGGTTCCTCCTGCTACACGCATGATGGGCGGCTTTCGGGTCGCCCATTTTTTTGTCTTCTCGAAAATAAACATGTACATTTTATCAAAACTTTGGTAAGGTGGACCTATAATCAAGAAGGAAAAAACACATGTACTCCATTCAATATTTCGATCGTCTTAACAACAACCTCGACACCTCTTCGCCTAAATTCCCCACCATTCAACTTCTCGTCGATTTTATCAATCAAAATCCCGACCTCGAATATTCAATCGCCCTTTACAAAAACTACTTCGTCGCCGCGACCGTCGACGATATCGTTCTTAACAAAAAACCTCGCCTAAAATTCGTCAGACTTATGTCTCGCCTATCTCCTGTGATTGATAATTACAACTAAAAATAAACATGTACAATTAATACAATTCTTGGTAAAGTGATACTATAATCAATGAGGATATGATGATGTCTGCTGAAGAACAAGAATTCTGGGACGGTTACGAAGCTTGGCTCGATGAGCAAGCCGATCGTGCTGCATATGAACGTATGGTGGAAATGTGACTCGATTTGTAAACAGGTTCGTAATCTCTGACCATCATCTTGGTCATACGAATTCATGGGAAAAGTTCAAGCTCGAGGATGGCAGTCCTTTGCGTCCGTTCACTTCGACCGAAGAGATGAACGAGACCATGATTGAACGTCACAATGCCAAAGTGAAAGAGCAGGACACTGTCTACTTTCTTGGCGACGTGGTAATCAATAAGAAGTATCTCGAACTGGTAAAGCGCATGAACGGTCGTAAGATCCTCATCCGTGGTAACCATGATATCTTCAAGGACGAAGACTATCGTGCAGTTGGCTTTGAGCAGATGCACGGTGTTCGTGTGTTTGTGGATAAGTTCATTCTGAGCCATATCCCTCTACATCCTGACTGCGTATCAGAACGGTTCCGTGTCAACGTACATGGGCATCTGCACGCCAATCAAATAGGGTGGGTTGATCCAATTAACGGTCCTGGATATGATCCTCGATATCTCTGCGTATGCGTAGAGCAAACCGACTTCACACCTCTTCACTTTGACGAGGTAGAAGAAAGAATCCAACAGCGTTGGGAATATGCAGGATACGAAGGTCCTGTAAAAGCATGGGTAAATGGAAGTGGGCCAGGTTAAAGTGGGATACGCTTATCCTACCTCTAATCCGGTTGTAAATGATCTCTGTAAATTCTTCTACGAAAGATTGCCAGCTGCAATCTGCAAACCAATTCCGGCATATGGCGATAAGCCTTCTCTCCATGAGGATTGGTGGGTAGAAGAGAAGATCAAATTGGGTTATGTAGTACCCGGTGTGAATGATAATGAACAAGGATTGCGAAATATCTATCGCTGGGGTAGGCATATTGCAATCGAAAAAGGTGACTGGTTCTTTGTTGACTATCATAAGGAGTTGCTATTGCATCAAGTTACAGAGTTGATTCCAACGCTTTTTATGAAAGCTGCGGAGATTTATAATGAGAAAAGGAATTGTTATGAGTAAAATGATTATTGCTTTCTTGTCATTGTTTGTCATCTTTTTTACAAGCATTGATATTTTCCGTCGGCTGACCGGAAAAGAAAAGATAAAAATGTTGGCCGTGGCCGGTTATTCTTTTGGAGTCACCGTTCTAGTAATGTTATTTGTTGCGTCTATTGTTATTTTGTTTTAAAGGAAAAGTGAATTATGAATCGTATTGCTAAGATCGCCGTTCTCGCTGGTTTGATGGCCACGACTGCTGCATGTACTCGAATTGAAACTGGTGAAGTTGGTGTTCGTCGGACATTTAACAAGACTATTGAAACCACTGAACTGATGCCTGGTTCTGTTAATCAGACCATCTTTGGTGATGTATTGACGTTCCCAACGAAGGACGTTCAGGTTGACGTAGCTGACTTGACTCCACTCGCTTCGGATAACTCGACAGTTGCTGACTTCGATATGGCTGTCATCTACTCGATTAATCCTGGTTCGGTTGCAGAACTCTACATCGAGAAGAACCGTGGCTTCCACGCTGACACCGAAGAAGGTGACACTCTCCTGATGTACAACTACATTCGTCAGCTTGGTCGCAATGCTGCCTATAAGGTTGCACGTAAGTATGAGTCATTGAAGATGGCTGATAATCGTGCTGAGATGGAACAACTGATTCGTCAGGAAGTTGTAGCACAGCTCGCTTCTGAGAAGCTTGACGGTGCAATTTCAATCTCACAGGTTCTTGTTCGTCAGGTAAAGCCTGCTGCAAATATCGTAGCCTCGGCTAATGCTCTTGTTCAGGCTCAGAATGCTGAAAAGCAAAAGCTGGTAGAGGTTCGTACCGCAAAGTTGGAAGCTGAACGTATTGCTGCTCTGAACGCCAACGCAGGCGCAACGAAGTACATGGAAGCAACTGCTCTCGTAACGATCGCCGAAGCTGTCAAGGAAGGTAAGGTTTCTACCATTATCGTTCCTTACGACTTCAAGGGTATCGTCAACGTAAAGTAAGCATGTACAATTAATGCGTGGTAGTGTATACCAGAATCAGGAGGAAATTATATTATGACAATGCATCTTCTTGGTCCTGCTTACACTACCACTCATCATGGCAAGCGTAAGTCTAAAATGACGACGTCCAAGTATACCAAAATTGGTTTGGCTTGGCTCGAAGACTGTAAGTTCTGTAAGCGTAATGGCATCAAGCCGAAGACGTTCGAAGAATATCAAGCGTATCGTGCAGGCAACTACAAGCCTAAACTTCGTGGCACTCCGATGCCTCAGTACAACGTATCAGATCATCGTAAGAAGTACCCATCTCAGAACGAGATCGGTGTACACTACGCAAAGAATTCCTCTTACGAGAAAGAAAAGCTTGCCGTCAGCGGCAATTATATCATCGGCCAAGCCTATAACAAAGGCGGACTTGTTGTCCTTTCCAAGTCTGAAGCGGCCGATCCGGCAACTGGTAAGAGACGCGGTTGAGCATCGTGTTCCTCCTCTCATCGTTGCCGTTCTTGGCGATCTTAGGTCTCTTTCTTTGGATCGGACTTAAGGTCGCCAAGATTTTTTTCCGATTTGCCCTCTATGGTTTTCTTTTCGTTATTTTAATTCTCCTCGCTTTAGGGGGTTTACAAAATTAATTTTTTGTAGTAAGGTGAACCTATGATTGACCATACGCCAACTTATTCCGCCTTTCGTACTCCACTGGCATTGCCTGGATTGGAGTTCTACGACCACCATTTGGTCGGTCTGACATGGCCATATATAAACTGTAAAGGCAAACAGTATCACGTCACGATGCTCGATCAAGGTTGGGTGTGTGACTGTCCTGGTTTTAACTTCTATAATAAATGTAAGCACATTACACAAGTGCACGAAAAGGTGATAGCAGAATGATTGTTCAGAACGCAGTAAATTGTTTGTCATGTGGAGATCTCATCGTCTCTAAGCATCGTCATGACTTTGTAAATTGCACTTGCGGTGCTGTATGGGTAGATGGCGGTCAGGACTACCTGCGTCGTGTAGGTGACTTTGAAAACGCCGTCGACTTGTCTTGGTCACTGCCAGACAAGTTATATTTTGATTGTGCTGATGCTGCTGGCCTTGCTATGGATAGCGGTCGTAATACTAAAGGCATCGCCAATGCAGTGATGCGTACTCTTCGTGAAGCTGGTCGAGTGATCGCCGAAGGTGAACAAAGAATTCTAGCTCATAATCCTCGTATGGATGAGATTATGGTTGAAGAAGCAGATGGAACAATTAATCGTTATAAGAAGGTTGTAGAATGACTTATTTTTTACGTACTGGTAATACTTACCGTGTAACTGACGAAGCTGCACTGGATCTCCATGAGTTGCTGCCTGCTGGTAACTACATCATCAAGCAAGATCAGTTTGGTAATTTGTTCCTCGAGGAAACTGATAAGTTCAAGCCGCTGAGTAAGTACTACGGCGATTGTTTGAAGCATGCTGATCGTATTCATCGTACTTTTGCCGATCGTCCTTCCAGCACTGGTGTCATGCTAACTGGCGAGAAGGGTTCTGGTAAGACTCTGCTTGCAAAGCAGCTTTCCATTCTCGGCTACGAGCTTGGTATTCCTACCATCATCATTAATCATGACTGGACTGGCGATGCTTTCAATAAGTTCCTTGCAGACATCGATCAGCCATGCATTATCCTGTTCGACGAGTTCGAGAAGGTCTACAACCATCAGAAGCAGGAAGCTATCCTGACTCTGCTCGACGGTGTGTTTCCTTCGAAGAAGCTGTTCGTTCTGACTTGTAATGACAAGTGGCGTATCGACCAACATATGCGTAATCGGCCCGGTCGTATCTTCTACATGATTGACTTCAAGGGTCTGACGGCCGAGTTCATAGTTGAATATTGCAACGATAACCTCGAGGATAAGTCTCATATCGATCAGATCACGAAGATCGCTACTCTGTTTACTGAGTTCAACTTTGACATGCTGAAGGCAATGGTCGAAGACATGAACCGCTACGGTGAGACTCCACAGGAAGTCATGCGACTCCTGAATGCCAAGCCCGAGTATGATAGTCGTGATGAGGCCAAGTTCAAGGTCGAGCTGTTTACCGAAAATGGCCAACAAGTCGATGATAAGTTCCTGTACACTAAAATGTGGCATCGCAATCCATTGGCTAGCAACTCCATCTTTATTGAACTTAATGACGATGAAGATATCGATGGGCCTGATGAATTCGATGGCTGTGAAGGCTACTCGTTCGACCAGTCTGAACTGATTAATATCAATGGCGAAACTGGTACGTTCGAGTATCGATCCAAGGATGGTTCTCGTCTTAAGCTGACTCGACAAAAGCAGCAAACCTTTAACTACTTTGGAGCTCTCTAATGAAGGAAGCATGCATCGTCGGTTTTGGAATGATCGATGCGTTAGGCGATAATCCCATCGATTGTTGGGAGAATATGCTTAACGATCGAGACTTCCATAAACCTATTGAACCCCATGTACATGAAGGTCACACTCTTAAGGTAAAAACTGCCTTCTATCCTGATGTCGAGATCGACCAAGAATTGCAACCTCGTACTGTAGCATATGGTATGCATGCAGTCGAGCAAGCTTTGCATATGGCTGGTCTACCACACTCTTCAAGCGTAGGCGTCATCTTCTCGACTTTGACAGGTGGAAATTCCTTTAAAGCAAAGCTAGACGCCGTAGGCAGAAAGCAAAAGCCTAAGCAGATCCTTCGCTCTACGAAGGATTATCTCTGCAGCCAAATCTCAATCAAGTATGGATATACTGGTATCAATACCATGGTATATTCTGCTTGTGCTACAGGTTTGGTAAGCATCGAATATGCTATGCGAATGCTCGATGAGTATGACTATGTGATCGTAGGCGGTTCTGATGCTGGCGTAAATCATATGGATCTCTACTTCTTCTCGATTATCAAAGCAATCGGTTCGAAGTCGATGCCATTCGATAAGAATCGCGACGGCTTTATTATGGGCGAAGGCGCAGGTTGCATCATCCTTCAGTCGAGAGAAAAGGCCGAAGCGATGGGTTCGAAGGTCTATGCTCGTATCACTGGAGTTTCGAATGCTTCAGATGCACACGATCCGACTGCACCTTCTGGAGCCGGAGCTCGTCTTTGCTTGGAGAAGCTGGATCTCGAAGGAGTCGACTCAGTCAACTCACATGGAACCAGCACTCCACTCGGAGATGTGGTAGAGTATGACGTGGTTCGCGAGTTTACTGATGCACCGATCTATTCCAATAAAGGAAAAATTGGACATACTTTCGCCGCGGCAGGTGTACTTGAAACGATTTATAGTGTACTGTCTATTCAGAACGGCGTGATTCCTCATACCGCTGGTTGTCAAGACACTGATATGGATGTGGTGACAGAGAACATCGAGACTGACGTCAAGAAGGTTCTTGTTAATTCATTTGGATTTGGTGGCAAGTGTTGTTCTATTATTGTTGAAAAGGAGTATTGATTATGTCTAAATTTACTGTAGAACTTGATTGGGAAACTGTCGATCATATCGTTGTTGAACAGCTGCGTAATACGTGGGAAACTTTGAAGGACGATCTTGGTAAGGGCAGAAACATTTTTGTCTGGGGCGATATCGAAGCAGATGATGCAGAAATCCAAAAGCACATCGATGCACTCGCTCTTATGCTGAAGTGGTATTCCACTCCTTCCGAACTGGTAAAAATGGGACTGAAAGACGATGCCTAAGTATCTCGTAGAAGCTATCAGCATGTTTCGGATGCGTTACGTCGTTGAGGCGAATAATGCATCCGATGCTAAAGATGAAGTCACTATGAACGAAGGCAATCTTCACGAGTTCTCTCAGTTGCATCTTGACGAGACAATCAGTTATGCTCGTGAGATCGATCAGCAAGAGTATCTTCGTCTATTCGATGAGGATAATGACTATCTCAAAGAGTGGGATGAAGATCTTAAACTTAGTTGGATTAATAAGGTGAAATATGGAACAGAATAAAGTATATACAATTAAGCTCATGTCGGGCGAAGAACTCATTGCTCGTGTCAAGCAAGAAGGTGGTGTCACTGAACTGTTGAAGCCTCGTACAGTTGGTATGGGACCTCAAGGTTTTGCTATGATGCCATGGATGATGTCAGCTCCTGATAACAACGTCGTAATCTCTGACACTGTCATTGTCGGTGCAACCGAGACCAGTCAAAACGTAGCCACTCAGTATCTGAAACAAGTAACAGGGATACAAGTCTGATGTTAGAATGTTTGATTATGGGCGACTCGATCGCCGTTGGAACGAAGATGTTTGCTCCGAAAGAATGTGTATCATATTCGAAGGGCGGATATAACACGTGGCAATGGAACAAGAAGTGGGGTAAGACTCCACTCGAAGCCAAGACAATCGTAATCAGCCTCGGAACAAACGACCATAGCGGTGTGAATACGAAAAAAGAGTTGACAAAAATTAGAACTCGTGTTAAGGTAGGCAATGTAGTATGGATTATGCCTCCTTGTAACAAAGGCTTTTGCAAACCCGGAATCAACGCCGTAGTCAAGAGCATCGCTGTAAGTTATGGAGATCGTATCATTGCTACATCGTATGTTCAACCTGATGATATCCATCCATCGTGGCGTGGATATAAAGATCTCGTAAAGAAAGCTGGACTGTGACACTTTTCGTTTTTATAGTGTTCATTATTGGAGTTACAGTGTATGGTATCCTTACCAATAGGAATACTCCTGAGGAACGCGATGAAATGTTAAACGATAAGGAAATGTGGCCGTGAATTTATTCATTCTTGACAGTGATCCTGTCAAAGCAGCACAATTACAGTGTGACAAGCATGTCGTGAAGATGATCGTCGAGAGTGCTCAAATGCTCTCGACTGCACATCGTATGCTCGACGGTGTAGAGACACGCGTGCCTTCAAAGTCTGGTAAGACGATGTCGAAGGCATGGACTCTACCGGACGAACGCGAAGATACGTTCTATCGTGCAGTGCATATGCACCATCCTTGCACGATTTGGACCGCACAAAGTAATAACAACTACAACTGGCACTATGTGCACTTTGTAGCCCTTTGTGACGAGTATACGTATCGCTATGGCAAGGTTCATAGCACAGATACTTTGCTTCGAGAAGCTCTGAAGAACCCGCCTCGTAATATTCCTGTCGGTTACAAGACTCCTCAGCCGTTGGCAATGAAGGCCAATCCTGAGTGCATCGACTACAATGATATCGTAGGCTCATATCGCAAGTTCTATCAGACGAAGCAAGCTCGATTCAAGATGGCATGGACTAAACGTCCAATTCCAGAATGGTTTGCTGTAGCAGCATAACATTATAAATAAGATTAACATGGCCTTCCCCTCTGATGCGACAGCTCAAGGGAAGGCCTTTTTTTGTTTTTGATAAATATCATAAAGGAGTTTTTTATGAGTGTAGCATCAGATAAGTTTGAAAAAGATGTGGCTGCGGCTATCAATTCTGCACCGAATACTAAAGCAGCACAAGGTCGTGACGTTAAGTATGCTGATGTTCAGGTAACTCGTAACGGGACTACAGTGTGGCTTGAAGTGAAAATGTCTCACGGAGATAACCTTTCCAATCCAAGATGTTTTTATATGGATGGAAAGTGGCAGACTACCTACACTACACCTGTGGCCGCAGAAACTGTAAAGATCCTAAACAAATCTTCCCAAGCAGCTAAGTTTATCAAAGACATCGCAGCATATTCAGGAATTCCAGAAAAATCCATTATTATTGCAACGAATAAGGGACAGCTTAAAATGCCTGGCTGTGTGCCTCTTCATGTTATGAAAAGCTATTTTAATCAACCTGGCATAAATCGATATATTGCTAACGAGCCTAATATGAATATCGGAGAACTCGTAACGAGACACTATCTCGAAGGAAAAGCTGCGCCAGCATATTACATTCAGGCAGGCGATGACTTCTACATGATCGGTTCTAAAAATCCGCTTGGCCTCGACAGAAATATTCCAAAGCTGGCAGGAACAGGAGATTTTAAGGTTCGTGTCTCGACTCGTTCGCAGTTTTATGAAGTTCAAGCCGAAGTGAAGATCAAAGAGTTTATGCCAAAAAAATCAAAGTACAGCGTTCTTGGAACTACAGGAAAAATAAATCCGTTTTCGAAATAAAGCATGTACATTTTATCGAAACTATAGTAGAGTAAACTATGATAAAAAAACGATTCAGAGAGTTTGTTGGTTCAGGTACACTCACGATATTCGATATCGATGAGACGCTGTTCCATACATATGCAAAGGTTGCTGTTGTGAAAGATGGCAAGGTTGTTCGAATGCTAGACAACCAAGAGTTCAATACTTACAAGCGTAAGAAGGGTGAAACCTACGATTTCGGAGAGTTTGCTAACGCAGAAGTGTTCCGCAAGTCATCGAAACCTATCACTCGTATGGTTGCTAAAACGAAAGCTATCTTTGCCAATTCTCGTAAGAATCCTCATAGTCGAGTGATTATCTGCACAGCACGAGCTGACTTCGATAACAAGGATATCTTCCTTCAGACGTTCAGAGATCATGGTCTGCCTATCGATAATATCCATGTCGAACGTGCCGGCAACTTGAAGATCGACTCTTCGGCAGAAGCCAAGAAGATCATCTTTCGAAAGTATATAAATACTAAGAACTACGTAAAGCTTCGGTTGTTTGATGATGCTCCTAGCAATCTTCAGGCATTTCTTTCCTTGAAGAAGGAATTTCCTGACATTACGTTCGAAGCCTTCTTTGTAAATCCTGATGGATCGGTAAAAACAGTACGATGACAAGTTTTAGAAATTTCCTTGCAGAAGAGCTTGATGAAAGCAAACTGAAGCATCTTGAGCATGCTGAAGATCACGTGATCAATGCTGGTCACGAAGGCTTTTCTCATGCCTATCACAATCTGAAAGATGTGCATGATAAGTTGACAGGAAAGAAGAACGACACAAGAATCACCATGAAGTATGATGGTTCTCCTTCTGTGGTATTCGGTCGCCATCCTGAAACTGGTCGTTTCTTCGTAGCATCAAAGTCTGTCTTTAACAAGAATCCAAAGATCAACTATACAGAAGAAGATATTCAGCGTAACCATGGACATGCTCCTGGCCTCGTGTCGAAGTTGAAAGCAGCTTTGCAACATCTTCCGAAGGTGACACCGAAGAAGGGTGTTTTCCAAGGAGATATCATGCATACTCCTGACGATGTACATGAATCTGATGGTCGTGTACACTTTACGCCTAACACTATCACTTACTCTGCTAGCAAAAACTCTCCGCACGGTAAAGCCGCATTGAATGCCAAGGTTGGTGTCGCTGTACATACAAAGTATAACGGCAAGAACCTCGAGGATATGCAAGCCGAACATGGTGCTCAGCTAGATGACTTTGGACTGCACAAAGACGTGCATCTGATTTCGACAGAGCATCATCTCGATAACATTAAGTTTACTCCCCAGCATCGCGAACGCTTTGCAAAGGCTATGACTGCAGCTGCTGCATACAATAAAAAGGCAAAGCCTGAAACTTATGAATCTTTGAAGGGCCACGAAATTCCTTTGAAGACTTACATCAATCATACGGTTCGTACTGGCACTAAGCCTAATGTAGAAGGTTTCATGAACCATTACATGAAGTCTCATCAGAAAAAAATCGAAAGTGTAAAGACAGCAGCATCGAAGGCAACTAAGACTGCGGCTATGGAATCAGACATCGGTCACGTTCAACGTAATCGTGCTCACTTCGAAAACGTTCTGAACCAGCACAAGCATCTACAAAGAGCAAAGGATATCCTTGCGAAGACTCTTTCGAGTAGTGCTGAGTTCGATCATAGCATCAACGGTAAGAAGTCAAAGCCTGAAGGATTCGTAGTAGTCAGACATAATCGTCCTACTAAAATCGTAGATCGTGCTGAATTCTCGGCTGCCAATTTCAACAGGGATAAAACAGTATGAAGTCTATTCACATCACACAAGGACGATTCAATCCTGTTCATGCCGGCCATGAAATGGTTGTCAAGCATGTGATGGACGCAGCCAAGAAAGAAGGTGCAGATCATAAGATCTTGACAACCGGATCACATGATGCCAAGAAGAATCCTCTGACTCCTGAGCAGAAGGTCAAGCATCTTTCTCGTGCTGTCAAAGGTGCACATGTCGAGGCGATGACGAAAGAACATCCGACTCTGCTTCATCAGATGTCGAAGCTGCATAAGCAAGGTTACACACACGTGACTATGCACGTTGGTTCTGATCGTGTCAAAGAGTTTCATGATCTACTGCACAGATATAATGGTCAAGATCTGAAGCACGGCCACTATAACTTTAAGAGTATTAAAGTAAAGTCTGTAGGCGGTGAGCGCAAAGAAGGCGGCGGTGGAATCGAATCTGCTTCTGGTACTACTATGCGTAAGCATGCCACATCCGGTGATAAAGAATCATTCCACAAGATGGCTCCATCCGGCATGAGTAAAGCACATAAAGACGAACTGTACCACGATGTTCGCAAGGGTATGGGTATCCACGAATCGTTCATCGCAAGATTTAAAAACTGGATTAGCTGATGCCGCAATATTTCCCAATGGATAATCTGTTCCTCAATATTGCAAGAGGCCTTGTAAAAGGCACTAGCGCTGTGCATAAGTTTGGTGCAGTTCCATCCATGAGTACTAATACCACAGGCACGGTATGGGATATCGGAGATACTGTCTATCCATGGTCTGCATGGGCCACAGCAGGAACTATCACTATTGATCGTGCTGATGCTGCAGATGCTAATAAACAGATCACAGTAGTAGGCCTCGATTCCAGTTATAATGCTCTCACTGAAACCATTACTCTTACTAATGCAACTGGCAATGCTTCTACAAACTCTTTCATCCGTATATTCAGAGCATTCGTGGTCGATGGAACTACAAACGTTGGTTTAATTTCTATTAAAAGAAATGGTACGACAGTAGCAGCTATCACTGCTGGTAAAGGCCAAACTTTGATGGCAGTGTATACTATTCCAGCTGGACACACTGGATATATTATCAAGGGTACTGCAACATCTCAGGCTGGTGCCGATGGGACTGGAGACATGTTCATTCGTTACTTCGGTCAATCGTCTTTTAGAGTAGGACATTCTTTCGAAGTTTCAGGTGCAGGCGGTCAATATCTTTACGAGTTTTCTACTCCTATTGCAATTCCTGCAAAATCTGACATCGACGTGAGAATTGTTACTCGTTCAAATAATGGTCGTTATACAGCAGCATTTGACTTAATTCTTATCAAAGATTCCTTGGGTGGCGGTTGATTTATTATAAATAGATTTGCGGTTAGGCTACGGCAATCCCGTTTGTTTAACAGATAAGCCCAAGGGAAACTCTGATGGAAGATAAGAATAAGAAACCGGTTGATACGAAGCAGTTAAAAAAGCCAACCGGCACATCTGTAACTGGCAAACCACTTGATGGTATCGAGATCCGTCCTCAGCTCAAAGGTCTCGGCAATCGCCAGCACAACGAGGATACCGTAGTCCTAACTGACACTTTAGCTGAGAAGAAAGCACTGACACTCGTTCAGCGCCAACGCAGAGCTCGCATCTTGAGAGCTAAAGAGCCGAAGATGCAGAGAGCCAAAGAAGTCTCGAAACATAAGCTTGCCTCAGATGAGAAGCTGAAGGCTCGAGCAATTGTCAAAGCAAGAAACATTGTCAAGATGAGGTTTGCAGCTCGTAAGGGAACACCTTATACCGAGCTCACTACGTCTGAAAAGATTCAAGTCGATAAGGTAGTCGATAAGAAGGTCAAGCTGATCAGAAGATTAGCTGCTCGCCTTCTACCTGCCCTTCGTAAAGCAGAGGTAAATCGTCTCGCTTCATTCCAATCGGGAGCAAAGCTACAACATGCGACTGCCGCTCCAGTAAACGAAGAATTCAATACAATCGTAGAGAGTCTTGATAATAAGACTTCTATGCAACTCGTTGACATTATCAACGATTCTATCGATGCCCTCAACGAGAATAATAACTCGATGGGTATCACGCTGAAGAGACTGCTAAGCGCGGTCCTTCCAGAAGACGTAGCAACGTCAACCCTCATGAAAAAAGCCGAGAAGACCGGCATACCGTTCTCGACCCTCAGAGAGGTGTTCGAGCGCGGTTCTTTTGCGTGGGAAGACGACGGTAGAACCACACAAGAACAATTCTCTTTCTCAAGAGTGAATAGCTATATCGCCAAAGGCAGAGCATGGACACTCGATGCAGATCTTCGCGAAGAGAAAGAAGTCAACGACAAGCTTGATAGTGTCTTCGAGGCCTATCATACTGGCTTGAGTGCTTCGACTGCCAAGGCTCGTGAAGCCCATTGGAAGAAGATGGAAAAGTATTCTGATCGAGATCCACGTGCATATCAAGATGCGCCTGGTGACAAGGCAGCTCGTAAGAAAGATATGCCACAATCTGTACATACAAAGAAATATAAAGCGATGTATGGTGAAGAGATCGAACAGATGGTTAACGAAGCAGCTGACGGTCTTGCTGCAAAGGCAAAGAAGTCAGGCGTTTCCTTATCCACTCTGAAGAAAGTGTATGCTCGCGGTGTTGCTGCTTGGAACAGCGGTCACCGCCCAGGAACTACACCTCAGCAGTGGGGTATGGCTCGCGTAAACTCTTACATCACAAAGGGCAAAGGCACTTATCACGGCGCTGATAAGGATCTTCGTGAATCTGATATCAATGAAAGCCTATGGGCTAACATTCATGCCAAGCGTAAGAGAATTAAAGCTGGATCTGGCGAACGTATGCGTAAGCCTGGATCGAAGGGCGCACCGACTGCAGCAGGTTTTAGATCAGCATCTGAAGCAGTCGAAGATCAAGTAGGCAACAAGGTTGCTGATACAGCTAGACACGGTAAAGTGCAATATGTCGGCGTAAGAACCGCCGCGCACAAAGAAACTGGTACACAAGAGCGTCAAGAAGTTCAGTATATCAAGCGTCATAAGATGCATACAAAAAAAGAAACTGACGCTGATCCACAACAGATTCGTATTGCTCAAGACCAGATCAAGAAGAAGGTCATCGACGAGTCGAACAATACGCCATACGTCAAGCCTTTCACAGAAAAGGGTAGCACTCAGCAGCGCGGTTGGAAAGCTTCGAACAAGCATGGCAAGGTAAAATACTTTGGCATGGACTTCAAGGCTTCTGCTCATAAGCATGCTGGTATTTCAGAAGCTGCTGAAAAGCATCCGATTGTAAAAGAATACGACTCATTAAAAAAGCACGATATTAAAACTCTGCATGGACTTATTAAGCAACAAAGCAAAGTAGTTGATACTTCTGAATTCAAAACAAAAGATCATGCAATATCACACTACCTGCGTAATAAGCATGGCCATAAGAAGGTAGATGCTGCGTTTGGATTGAAAGAAGATACTCCAGCACAACGCGAAGTCGGTACAAAATCGCTTGTCAAGAAGTATCAGAAAGAAACTCCTGGTCAAGAAAAAGCAGATCTGAACGAGTCGTTCAACATCGAGTTCGCAGCTGGTATCGGTGTAGGTCTGACTGCTAATGAATGCGGTATCTTCATCAAGCCAGGATTCGAGATGCATCCGAGCGTAGTAGAAGAAGAGAAAGAAACCAAATCAGACTTTCGTATGGTAAAGGTTCGCACACCAAAGGGATGGGCTTGGAGAAAAGTTCGTCGCGAAGTTGATATCGAGAGGGACGCAGAATGATCGGATTTAAGGAATTCATCACTGAGCGTGGCGAAGATTCGAAAGGCCACTTCATTGCCACCGAGAAGGGTGCAGGTATGACAGCGAAGGGTGTAAAAGCCTATCGTGCCAAGAATCCTGGATCCAAGCTTCAGACTGCTGTGACTGGAAAAGTAAAACCCGGATCCAAAGATGCAGGTAGACGTAAGTCTTTCTGTGCTCGTATGAGCGGCGTCAAAGGTCCGATGAAAGATGAAAAAGGTAGACCGACTCGCAAGGCGATGTCGCTTCGTAGATGGAAGTGCAATTGATGGAAGAGATTACAAACCCGCTGAAGGTAGCCTTCGCTGACACTTATGCTTTCTATGTGAAGGCACAGAACTATCACTGGAATGTCGAAGGTCCATTCTTTGCGATGTACCACGAGTTCTTTGGTAAGATCTACGAAGAAGTAGGTGGAGCTATCGACACGTTTGCCGAAGAGATTCGTGCACAGAATGCATATGCTCCTGCAGCATTCGGTCGTTTTAAAGAATTGACAACTATTCAAGACGAAGTTCTTATCATTAAGCCTGAACAGATGGTTGCCAACTTGTTTTCAGACAATGCCAAAGTACTGGCTTCTGTACAAGCAGCAAGAGACGTAGCAGATAAGTACAATGAAAACGGTCTCGTTAACTTCCTCGAAGAGAGACTCGATCAGCACAACAAACATGCATGGATGCTCAAAGCATCGATGAAATAACATTTCATAAATAGATTTAAATTAACGGAGCAAAAGATGTTAACTAAGAAAATTGCAGATTTCAGTGCTGATCTTCTCGACACAGTACGCGGAGTACTTGGTGAAGCCAAGAAGTGCCCAGCCGATTGCGAATGCCCAAAGTGCGAAGCAGAAGAAGATGATGAAGATGAAGATGAGATGAAGAAAGAAGGCTATATGCCTACTGCTGATGAGCCGACTGAAGCTAACAAGAAGACGGCACAGAAGATTCGCGACATGATGGCAAAAGAAAAGAAGCCAGTCAAGGAAGATGCAGAACAGATCGATGAGATCTCATCTGATATGGCGCATCGTTACCTAAAAGGAAAGCGTGAAAGAGATTATGATATTAGTCCAGACGGCAAATCCAGCAAATTAAAGAAGCCGCAGTCTTTTGACAAGATGAATAAAGATATGAAGAGCACTGTGCGTGCGCTCAAAACAATTGAAAAGGCTAAGAAAGCCAATGAAGATGTAGAGCATACCAATTGCGGAACTCCTGATTGTTGCGGTCAGTGCGATACAGCAGCGCCGATCAATGAGATCTCGAAGGGAACACTTGGTCGTTACATCAACAAAGCCAAAGATTCTATTGATATGGCTTCTTATAGACAGGGTGCACACCATGGTGATCTCGGTAGTCCAAGATACAACAGACTCGAAAAGAAGCTATCAAAGCGTCATAAAGGTATTTCAACTGCAGTCAATAAACTGACCAAGGAAGCTTCTGGCGACCAACACATTGAAGTAACACACGCCGTTACTGGTCAAAAGAAAAAGGTTCCTGTTCATCCTGATAATGCTTTTAAAGCTCTAAACCATTATAAGAGTCTTTCGTCAACGAAGTCGGCTCGTATTGTTTCAGAAGATGCCGAACAGATCGATGAACTATCGAAGGCAACTATGGGTCGTTACATCAACAAGGCTGCTACAAAAATGGGTAGTCAAGGTGTTACTGCTGGTCTGAAGATTGCTGCAGACGAAAAGTCAAGCAAGAACTTTAAGGATATGGGCAAGCGCGAAAAGGGTATCAAACTCGCCGTCAATAAGCTGACTAAGGAAGAGCAAGACTTCATCGACTCTCTGAACAATGACATGTTCGAAGAAGTAGAAATCACTGAAGCACGCGGTCGTCCTAAGAAGGCTGGTGCCAAGGATTTCACGATCCATCCGAAGACAAAAGAAAAGCTGATGCATAATAATCCTGAGCATATGAAGAAGATCGAAGCTCTTCAGAAGAATAAAGTTCTTGAGAAGCCAAAGATTGAAGCTGGTCAGCACATCATGAATCAGCTACAAAAAGCTAAAACATCGATGCTAGGTGGCAGCACGATTCACTTTACACATGGTGACTCGAAGCATGTTTCTGGTACTCATGCTGCAAAGCTTCTGTCTAAATATGCGGGCATGAAACCGAATGAGAAAGAAGACTTCCAAAAGAAGATCGGCCACTCACACGAACAACTAATGAAGCACGTATAAGGTGTATCATGGCAATTAATGTCGGAACTTTTATAGTAAAAAATACGGTTGTTGAAAACGAAAAAGCTGAGCCTTTACCAAAAGTTGCACAGATGGAAGAAGGCACTGTCGTTCATAATGGTAAACCTAAAAAGTTTAATAAAAAAATGTCAGCATACATGATTGATATGCTTACATCCGAAGAATGATAAATAAAACAAAGAATCTTTAGGAGAAACTAAGATGGCTCAATGGGGCAATACAGACGATGCTGCAAACTCGGTCCTATGGGCCACAACTGCAGTGAACAAAACACCTAACACAGTAAACCAAACAGCGCTGTTTGGTAACACCACTGTCGGCGCATTTGTTGCTGGCGAAGCAGTAGGCCAATTCGGTCTTGATGCTACAGAAATTCGCGTTTCTGGCAATGCAGCAGTTCAGCAATATATTATTACGAATGCTGGTTCAGGTTATGCCGCTAACGCTGCGGTCACAGTAGCTAACACGACTGGTGGTGCAAATACCCTTGTTGCTAACTCAACTGTAGCAGCAGGTAAAGTAACTACGCTGACAGCAAACGGCACAGCTATTCGCGGTTACACCGCTGCACCAGCAGTAACAATCGCTGCACCAGCTCTTATTATCTTCAACGGTAATACTGCTGTTACTCCGAACACAACAACTGGTGCGTTCATTGCTATCTCGTCAGCAAACTCGTTCTTAGCAGTTGGCGATAAGCTTGTATATGCTGGTAACGCCACATCAACACCAGCAACTCTAGCTGACAACCGTCCATACTATGTTAGCTTTGCTAATACGTCGGGCATCAAACTTTCAGATGAGCCTAACACAGCAAACATCAACTTTGCAAAGGCAAGCGGCGATAACACGACTGCTGGCGGTGCTACGCTTCAAGGTGAAACTGCAACAGCTGTAGCTGAACTCACAGAAACAGGTTACACCAAGGGTGCAGCACATACTGGTTGGGTTCTTCGTACAGTTGGTACAGGCGGTCGCGCAGGTCGCGTTCAGTATGAAACACTCGTAGCAATGGGTGGAACGTTCTCGACTGATGCATCTGACGATACAATTCTTCCTGACGCATAAGGATAAAAAATGAGTGATCGTGCCAAGAAAATACCTGAACTAAATTCGATTGGCACGGCCAACACGTCGATCGCTAGCGGAGACCTCTTCATTGTAGAGGATGTCTCCGCTAACACGACCAAGAACGCTACGCTTTCAACCCTTCGTAAAGCTATGTTTCAAGGACCATTCGCCAACGATTCAGTAGCAAATACTAATGGAGTGGCACTCGGCCAAGCGTATTATACGGCCGATGGGAGCGTAAAAGTAAGAATTGCCTAATGATTGAAAAACTTGATGATTCCAATTTCTTGATATATGCTGCTAAGTGTTATGATAATCCGCAATGTTTTGAGGATCTTGAATTTTACGAAGACTTAGCCAGATTCAAATATATTAAGAGATTGCTTAATCGCTATGAAGAGTCCGGAGAATTAAAAGATAGATTAATCGTCAACCATCTCGTTGTTCTGTACAACGTATTTGGTAACGAAGCTACAAGATTACTCTTCTTTAAATTGGACGGCTATCACCATATGTTGAAGCCGTTCATTATTTTATTAGGAAGACTTCCTGAGAAGATACCGAATATAGGCATAGATAATAAAACTATTCTAACCAATGATATTGTTGCAGACGAAGTCATAGCACAAAAACTAAGGAAGATTTAATGGCCAATAAAGAGAAGCAAGAATACGACTACGAAGGCGACATGGCCATGTCGCAACTGAAGTCTATCATTGCCAATGCTCAGCGCATGCATGATATGCTGAAGGTAGATACGAATCTTCCTGAATGGGTTCAGTCGAAGATCACGCTGGCCGAAGACTATATCTCGACGGCTTCGAACTATCTCCAAGGCGAGATGAGCGAAGAAGTAAACATAGACAAGTATGCTGATTCGTTGATAAAGCGCGACAAACAAAATCTTAGCAAAAGCCACGTAGTTCATGCAGCTCGCGTGGCAGGCGTAGATCATAAGAAACTTATGGCTGCTGTTAATCAAAAAGTAGGTCGCATTAAAGAAGAAGCAGCAGTGAATTCTGTTGGTTCTGGGCAAGTTGCAGGCTTACAAGGTGAACCGCCTGTAAGAAAGAAAAAGAAAAACGTTATGACTTTCAATAGGTTTATGAAGAAGTAATATGTTTGGAATGATCCCACTGCCATACAAACTGCTTGCCATCGGCGCGGCTTTGGTTGGCGTGTTCGTCTTTGGTTATATGAAAGGATCTGCTTATGCTGAAGCTGAATTGGCTCGTTACTCTGCACAAAAGAGTGAGCAAATCGCGGAATTGGAGAGGAAGAATTCTGCAATTTCTACTGAGGTAGTTACCGAGTATGTTGATAGAACAAACACAATTAGAGAGAAAGAATATGTATACCTTGACTCCGCTAAAAACACTGTTCCTAGTCAGCACGTTATGTCTAACGGCTGGGTGTACACGCACGACCTTAGTGCCACATCCGGTAATGCCGACTCCACCAGAGCTTCTGATGCGAGCCCCTCAGGAATTGCAGACACTACAGCCCTCGTCGGAATCATCACAAACTACTCAAGATGCCAGCAAAACGCCGAGCAACTCAGACAACTCCAGCAATGGATAATTCAGAATAAAGAAGCTGTTGATGCCATGGCAAAAGAGAAAAAGAAATGAAGAAGTTTAAAGACGTACCAGAAGAAGACAACTCAAACGAAAGTTTGATTACCATCATTGCCAACTCTCTCAATAGAGCGAGTAGCGGCAATAAAGATGATACGCGCGGTCTGTTACTTTTGATCGCCGCTCTGGGACTTCTTAATCTTTCGAAAGAAGGGCTTCCTGCAAGTGTTGCAAGAAAGCTCGCATCAACATCAAATAGAAAATAAGCGGAGATTCACATGTGGGAAAAAATTAAAAAGTGGTTTGGTTTTCTCGATCTAAATAAAGATGGCAAAGTATCGGCCGAAGATCTTGAACTTGCTCGTGCACTTGCCGACAAGAAAGCCAAAGAAGCAAATGAAACTATTAATGCGGTTGTAGAAGCTGCTGATAAAATTAAGAAGGTTAGAAGAAAGAAATGAGTCTGATGTCGTTTTTCTCATCACCGCCAATTACTAGCTTCGAGCAGCTCGAGCTTGAAAAGGGCAAGATCCAGCTGACTATCATGAAGATGGCTGCTGCAGTTCTCGGATCGATCATGATGGCAGTGGTTGCCATTTTCCTTGTCGGTTTGTTTATGCCAAATCATGTTATCGATAACAACGAGATCTTTAAGATCATTGGTCCAGCATTCTCTACGATCGTCGGTGCCTTTGTTGGTGCATTTGCTACCATGATGGGCATGAAAGTAACTGAACTTGATACGAACGTCAAGACACAGGAACTTGGTAAGACAGATCATAAGGAACTGGCTGAAGCTCATAAGATTAATGCTGAAGCTGAAACGATTGAAACCGAAAATGAAATCAAGATGATGGCTGCAATCGATAAATACAAAGATAGCGACGAGGATTACGGTCCTTTCTAAATTATGATTTCGTTCACTCACGGAGTCTAATATGTTTAAGAAACTAAAGGATCTCATTTTCCAGACATTCACTGGAAAAGATAATAAGACGCTTGATCTTGGTAGAATTCTATGGGCCAAAGGCGTAATGCTTTTCTTTGGTCTATCAATCTACGACATCTATCGCGGTGCAGAATTTGATGCATCGACATGGGGCGTCGGTCTTGGTGCCGTTCTTGCGGCAGGCGGTGCAGCTCTTGCACTGAAAGCTGGAACGGAACCTACTGAGTAATGGCAACACCATCGGTCAACAAGTTAGCTGAAGATGTGTCGTATCTGAATAGAGATATGGCAGTCGTCAACACGCTTGTTGGCCGTTTGGATATGACTATCGACAAACTTACTGATATTTCAAGTAACGTATCGAATCTTCTTGCTGTTCACGAAACTAAGTTGACTTCCCAGGAAATCATAAGTAAACAACTATCAGATCTAGTGGAAGCGCGCAGAGTGGAAACAGACGACAAGGTCCAGCTACTACACGAACGTATCTCTTCTGGAGAGCGCGAGCTAAAAACCAGTATTGATCAACAATACGACGAGCTCATGAAAGAAATTAAAGAGATGAGAGCTGAGTCAGCTACTCAGCATACCACTCTAAGCGATAGAATTACTGCCATGGAAAAATGGATGTGGACAGTCATCGGTGGAGCTGCTATCGTAGGTGGTATTATTACATTGGTGCCATGGAGTACAATATTCGGGATTGGATAAATTATGAGGCGCGTGATTGACAACTTCTTACCGAGAAGTTATTTTAATGAAATAAAACATATGATCGAACAGCCAGCATTTCGCTGGAACTTCTCATCGATACTTCCTGAAGGATACGACGGTCAAACTGAAAAAGACTGGTACTTCGTGAAGAAAATATACTCAGAGCACGAACACATCGAAGATGCGCTAGGATACTGGCAAACTATCAGACCGATGTTCTATTTCTTTGAAGAGAAACTTAACTTCATTACAGAACACATCATCAGCGTTAACGTCAATAGCATGATGAATCAAGGCCGTAAGCGTGCGCACGGCTGGCATAACGATTGCCCATATCCGCATTACGTTGCTCTTTTCTATATCAATACTTGTAATACAGCACCTACATTATTTGAGGATGGTGCAGAAGTCGATCACATCGAGAATCGATTACTGTTCTTTGAAGGCGGAGATCATATCGATAATCGGCATAGTACTAATCTTCCATTAGATGTCGAAAGAAGAATAGCGATTAATTTTAATATTAAAGGCTCTTTATTCTAAAATAAACATGTACAATAATCACAATCTGTGTATAATGAAGTTAACAGATTGGAGTTATAATGCTTTGGATTGAACACAAATACATCAGCCTTCTCTCAGGTCGCCTCGAGAGATTTCAGCGGGTCAACAACACGGTCTATCGGTTTCGTTGCCCTATCTGCGGCGACTCAAAGAAAGATCGTCGTAAAACTCGTGGGCATTTGATCGAGAAGGGCGGCAAGGTCCGCTTCTATTGTCACAACTGTAGCGCGAGCATGCAGTTCAAATATTTTATGAAAGAGATCGATCCGACTCTCTACCTCGAATACGTCAAAGAACAGATCAAGGAATCTGGTAATCAAAAAGACGTCGAGACTTTCGCAGAGAAGATGAAACCTCCAGTCTTTGTCAAGACCACCGCTCTGTCAAAGTTAAAGAAGGTAAGTCAGCTCGACCCGAACCATCCTGTCAAGAAGTACGTGGATAGTCGGCAGATCCCTCCTGGCAATCACTACAAGCTATTCTATGCTCCAAAATTTGGCGCGTGGGTCAATAGCATGATTCCTGACAAGATCAAGATCGGTGAAGAGGACGAACCACGTCTGATCATACCATTCCTTGATAAGGAAAAGAATCTCTTTGGTTTTCAAGGCAGATCGTTCAAGAAAGACGGTGTTCGATATATCACCATCATGCTGGACGATTCGAAACCAAAAGTATTTGGTATGGATACTATCGATGAGTCCAAAGATATATATCTACTAGAGGGACCGATCGATTCGATGTTCTTGCCAAATGCAATGGCAGCGGCAGGTGGAGATCTTGCTGCACAAGTCGAACAAACCGGTTTACTTAAAGAGAAAATTGTGGTAGTATTTGATAATGAGCCAAGGCATTCAGATACTATCAAGAGAATGCAGAAGGCGATTGACGCTGGTTATCGTGTAGTCATATGGCCTTCAGACATCGAGCATAAAGATGTCAATGATATGATCTTAGCTGGCTACACGCCAGAATATATTAAGGATGTTTTAGATGAATGCAATTACTCCGGACCAACTGCAAAACTACACTTTGCGATATGGAGAAAAGACCGTTGAAGCGGTGTTAGCTCTACCTGAAGAGAAACTTACGTGGGTAGTATATAATGCCAACATGGTGCAAACCGCGGTAACTCTGATTATTTCATTGCGTGGCATGGATTTCTTCGATGACTACGTGAAGGTTATTTCAAGAGAATGTGGCGATGGCGCTCAAGGTGCATTGTACTTTGATCCTAACATCTTCAATCTAATAGGAAACGGATATGACTGAGTTAGTAGACAACGAGTTTGGAATCGAGTACGAGCAGATCCCGATCAAGCGACTGCGAATCTTCCGAGTAGGCAAGCAGTGGCTTGTCGAGTATCAACGTTATGTTCGTCTTTGGGCGCCGTGGGACCATTTCTGGTGGTACAATGACGGGCAGTACGTAGAGTATTATGATGCTCTTGGCCGAGTCAATGATCTGAAGGCCAACGGTTACGTGAATATCCCGCGGTTTATGAATGCAAAAACTTTTGAGGTGAATGATGCGTGAAGTAACATATGAAGATGCTATGGAGTTTCTTCATCTACTCAAGGAAAATATGCGAGAATGGTCATATGACGACTATGAACCAGAAATTGAATACATCCAAGAAATGCTTTGGCGATATGAAGATATGAGGAACAGTTAAATGAAAGATGAAATTAAAATGGTGCTTCGGAAACAGTTCCAAGCGAATATTGACAAGCATGCAGTGAACGTGCGTGTTATGATGAATAACCCAATGGCTATTCATGAACATACTGATTATATGGGTGCAATTGAACTTGAACTTGGACATATCGCCGAGTACAAAGACAAGTTGGAAGCATTGGAACATATTTAATGAGTGAAGTAAATCTAGTCGGCATTACCAAGCCGAGTGCATATACAGAATGCACAACCGCAAACGAACTGATTGCATGGGCTGCTCGAGTATCGAATCCATCAAATCAAAACAACACTGCTACAGCACCTAAGCTTGTTCAGTATCTTATTAAGAACCAACATTGGTCGCCTTTGGAGATGGTCCATGTCTCAATGGAAATCAGAACGACAAGAGATATCGCTAGACAAATTCTTAGACATCGTTCTTTCATGTTCCAAGAGTACTCTCAGCGTTACGCCGATCCAACGAAAGATCTTGGCTTTGTTAATCGAGAAGCCAGACTTCAAGATAAAACCAATCGTCAAAACTCGATCGAAGCTGATAACAAATTACTACAAGAAAATTGGAATATACGACAGGCACGAGTAACAAGCGAAGCCAAGTATGCTTACGAATGGGCTATCGAAAATGGCATCGCCAAGGAACAAGCACGTGTAGTTCTTCCTGAAGGGAATACAGAATCGGTTATGATCGTGACTGGCACGCTTCGTTCATGGGTTCACTACTGTCAGTTGCGTATGGATAAGGCAACTCAGAAAGAACATCGTATCATTGCCGAACAGTGCTGGGATATTATTGCGCACCATTTCCCTGATGTGAAGAAGGCTCTTGACGATATGGCTGCGCAAGCAGAGTTTGAAAGGAAACTACCATGATTAATTGGCTAGTATACAATAAAAATGATATCGTCGTTGCAGACGTTGAGTCTGAAGAAGAAGCTCTCGAGGTTGTACAAGATCTTACAGAAGATCCGTGGTGGAAAGACGAAGCACCTTATCGAATAGAGATGTTACCATGAGTCATAGCAGTGTAGTAAAAGAAACTGAAGACGGCGAATTGTATATAGAATTATCAGATGAACTCATGGAAGCTATGGGTTGGGATATAGATACTGAACTAGTATGGACCGTTTATGACGACGGTAAGATTGGATTAAGGAAAAGAACGGATGATTCAAGTAACGAAGCGTGATGGAACGCGCGAACCCCTCGATATTAATAAGTTCCACAAAGTTGCGCTACATGCATGTGAAGGTCTATCTGGCGTTTCTGTATCTGATCTCGAAATCAAGACACATATTCAATTTTATGATAAGATCAAGTCAACTGATATTCAAGAGACGCTGATCAAGGCTGCAGCCGAACTCATTACAGAAGAATCACCGAACTATCAGTATGTTGCTGGTCGTCTGATCAACTATAACCTTCGTAAGGAAGTTTATGGTCAGTACGAACCTCCTCACCTTTTCGGTCATTATGGTCGAGTAGTACTAGAAGGGTATTATGATAATGCTCTGGCTTCTGCATACTCGCAAGAAGAGTGGATTCAACTAGCTGATTATATCGACCACGATCGTGATAACCTACTGACCTATGCTGCCATGGAACAATTCCGTGGAAAGTATCTGATCCGTAATCGTGTGACGAATAAGTTCTACGAAACACCGCAAATGGCATTCATGTTGATTGCCATGACACTCTTTCAGAATTACAAAAAGAATCGAATTAAATGGGTAAAGGAACTTTACGATGCTATCAGTACATTTGACATTAGTCTTCCTACTCCTATTATGGCAGGAGTGCGGTCACCTCAACGTCAGTTTAGTTCGTGCGTACTTATCGAAACTGACGACTCGCTGGATTCCATAAATGCAACAGCCTCAGCAATTGTCAAGTATGTTTCTCAGAAAGCTGGTATTGGTATTGGCGGCGGTCGTATTAGGGCTGTTGGATCTCCTATACGCAACGGTGATGCTTCTCACACTGGTACTATTCCTTTTTATAAGCATTTCCAGTCAGCTGTTAAATCTTGTAGCCAAGGCGGTGTCCGTGGTGGAGCAGCGACTCTCTATTACCCCCTTTGGCATTACGAAGTGGAGGATCTTCTTGTCCTAAAGAACAACAAGGGCACCGAAGACAATCGAATCCGTCATCTCGATTATGGCGTACAATTTAATAAGGTAATGTATGAAAGACTTCTTTCTGGAGGTAATATCACCCTCTTCTCACCTAGTGATGTCCCGGATCTCTACGAAGCGTTTTACAACAACGTTGATGCCTTTAGAGAACTCTACGAAAAGTACGAACGTAGTAAGGTTAGAAAGAAAACCGTCCCTGCGATTGATCTCTTCTCAGCCTTCGTCACCGAACGAAAAGACACAGGACGAATCTATCTGATGAACGTCGACCATGCCAACGAGCATGGTTCGTTCGATCAAAAAGTGGCGCCGATTAAGATGTCGAATTTGTGCTGTGAGATTACATTACCAACAACACCACTAAAGGATATTCATGATGAAACAGGCGAGATTAGCCTATGCACGCTTGCAGCGATCAATTGGGGAAAGATTAGAAAGCCAGCTGATTTCGAAAAGCCATGCACCATTGCAGTACGCGCTTTGGATGCCCTACTGGATTATCAGGACTATCCTGTTCGAGCCGCTGCTATTGGTACTCGGAATCGTAGGCCTCTTGGTATTGGTATCATTAACTTTGCTTATTGGTTGGCTCGTAATGACACTAATTACTCTGATCCTAACCTTGAGCTTGTTCATGAGTATGCTGAAGCATGGAGTTATTACCTTATTAAAGCCTCGGTCGACTTGGCTGAAGAAGTAGGTCAATGTCCGCTGTCAGTAGATACTAAGTATGGTATGGGTCTCATGCCTATCAATACGTATAAGAAGGACGTCGACGAATTAGTTGCTCCAAATTATAAAATGGATTGGCCAGATCTTAAATCGAGAGCTGTTCTTCATGGCATTCGTAACTCGACTCTGATGGCTCTGATGCCTGCCGAGACTTCTGCTCAGATCAGCAACTCGACTAATGGCATTGAACCACCTCGCGCACTGATCTCGATCAAGCAATCGAAGGACGGCGTACTGAAGCAGGTTGTTCCAGAGCTAAGACGACTCAAGAATAAATACGAATTACTATGGGATCAAAAGTCTCCAGAAGGTTATCTGAAGATTATGGCAGTCCTACAGAAGTTTATCGATCAGGCAATCTCGGTCAATACTTCTTATAATCCTCGCCACTATGAGGACGAGAAGATCCCGATGTCTGAGATGATTAAACATATTTTGATGCACTACAAGTATGGCGGTAAGACGCTTTACTATTTCAACACCTTCGATGGTGCTGGTGAGATTGAAGAACCTAAACCACTAGCACAAGGGCAACTAGATGATGAGGATTGTGACTCTTGTAAAATCTAACAGGAGTATTACATGGCAAGAAAAGCGCCGTCGTCAACAGCTACGATACACGTTCCAATCGTAACGGGAACTTCACAAGACACACGTCGTCCGAAGCTCTCATCGATGAATAAGCATAAGAAGAGAAACTTCAAGGCATACCGTGGACAAGGAAGATAATGCAGTATATTAAAATTGATAGTGACATGTGGTCCGATGCGGGCAAAGTTTGGTTTGTACATGAATATACGACACGTGAAAATAGTACCGGCGTAACTCTTACGATTGAAGATACCACAAACGGTGAAATTCAAACACGCGTTGTTCCACAAAACCAAATTCAATGGCTTGAAGCGAAGGACTGGTAATGCTCTATACGGGATCGGGGAATATACCTCATCACATTTATTGTTGGGTAGATTCTTCGTTCATTCGTAAGAATGCTAAGCCATATACTTTCGAGCCATGTATCTGGTTTGCTCTTCATGCCAAAGCTGGACATTCTTGGGGATGTCATATCATGCTCGAGTGTGGAGCAGTTTGGCGCGGAGTTCCTCCTCATGCATTGGCATTCTCTCCGGATCCAGAACCAGTTTGGCATCTCGAAGACACGCAAGTGTGGGATTGCTACGGCGATCAGTTTTCAGTGTTGATATATAACTATCTGCACAGCCAACAAGCTGAGATTCGAAAGAGCGGTCTTTTTGGCCGTTATCTTTTCACAGTCGTTCCGATGAATGATGGATATACACAACATCCTTCGCAGTCAAAAGAATTCATGTTCATTGAATTGGATAATGGTAGATTGACTATCATGCCGACAAACGAACTTCGATTCCATGATAAATCATATACCGAAGGCGATTGGCCTAAGGATCTTAAATTAAATACCAGCACCTGGAGAGTTGAATGACAGTTTTTTCAAACGAAATGTTTGATGCTACAGAACAAACTTGCTTCTTTGGCAAGTCGGTGAATATTGCTCGTTATGATAAGCAACGTTACAATACGTTTGAAAAGTTAACCGAGAAACAACTTGGTTTCTTCTGGCGTCCCGAAGAAGTCGATCTGTCTCGCGATGGTAAAGATTTTAAGGCACTCAACGACCATGAAAAACATATTTTTACGAGCAATCTCAAGCGTCAGATCCTCCTTGATTCTGTACAGGGCAGAGCTCCATCTTTGGCTTTTCTTCCAGTATGTTCGCTTCCTGAGCTGGAAACCTGGATCCAAACTTGGGCGTTTAGCGAGACGATTCATTCCCGTTCCTATACTCATATCATTCGCAACGTCTATTCTGATCCTTCCAGAGTTTTTGACGAGATGCTGGACATCCAAGAAATAGCCGACTGCGCAGCTGATATCAGTAAGTACTACGATGATTTGATTGAAATGAACAATCTAAATTCCATCGATCCTTACTGGGTTGGTGATAGGCAAGCTGTTGATCCATATCAACACAAGAAGGCTCTATGGCTTTGTCTAAATGCTGTTAACGCTCTCGAAGGAGTAAGATTCTATGTCTCGTTCGCATGTAGCTGGGCTTTTGCGGAAGTTAAGAAGATGGAGGGCAATGCCAAGATCATTAAGCTCATCGCGCGGGACGAGAACGTTCACCTTGCCTCGACTCAACAGCTCCTCAAAATTCTACCAAAAGAGGATGAGGACTTTGCTCGCATACAAGAAGAAACACGAGATGAATGCATCAGCATGTTTTACCGAGTGGTCGAGCAAGAGAAAAGCTGGGCACATTACCTTTTCAAGGAAGGGTCGATGATCGGACTCAACGAGCAGTTGCTCTGTGAATATGTCGATCACATTGCTGCTAAACGTATGGGTGCTATCGGCTTGAATGGAAAGCCAGGAGCGAATCCTTTGCCATGGACACAGAAGTGGATTTCAGGTTCTGACGTGCAAGTTGCTCCACAAGAAACAGAAATTACTAGCTATGTAATCGGCGGCGTGAAGAAAGACGTCGACGAAAATACTTTTAAAGGATTTACTTTATAATGTGTACAGTATCTAATATCGGTGATGGTTATCGGGACAACTTTCCTCCTCGTTGGCCAAACATTGTTTGGCCAGCACAGCCAACAGGTGTTCCATATCCGTCACAACCAGGCATACCCGGACAACCTTTTGTTATCAATACTTCCGAAGTTACAAGAGAAGAGTTCAACGCGCTGAAGAAAGAGGTTGAGGAACTTAAGCAACTGCTAAAAGCTGCTAAGAAGTTCGACGAAGAAACAGGTCAGCCTGATTGCCACATGGATGACAAAGTAGATTTCATTAAGAAGCTAGCAGAATATGTTGGCGTTGATTTAGAAGACATCTTTAAAAAATAAGAGGAACTAAGATGGATTGGATAACCTGCCCGTCATGCGACGAGGAATTTAAAATAATCACAGAAAATACCGCTCTTCCAGAATACTGTCCATACTGTTCTGCAGAGCTTGATCTTGAAGATCCATTCGAAGAAGAATATGACGAATAAATAGATCTTTCCTCATCTACCGGATTTGATCTATGAGTTGGTTATACGAAGACAAAGAATTTACTGATGTTGAAGATTATTATGGCTTCATATATCTCATTGAAAACATGGCAAACGGCAAGAAATATATAGGCCGTAAATTTCTGACCAAAGCCGGATATAAAACTGTCAAAGGCAAACGAAAGAAGATTCGTGTAGAGTCCGATTGGCGAGACTACTATGGATCTTCGAATTCCCTGAAAGAAGATATCGATCTCTACGGAAAAGACAACTTTCGTAGAACAATATTACGACTTTGTAAGAGTCGTGGAGAATGTAATTACTTCGAAACGAAATATATATTTGATAACGACGCTATCTTAGATCCTAAATATTATAATAGTTGGGTGTCGTGTAAAATTCAAGCAAGCCACGTGAAGGCTTTACTTTTCAACCCCGAACAGGAGAATTTATGAGGTGGGTAAGGTACTAGAACACAAGCATTTGATTGTAAGAGCAGAGCTGAATAATCCTCCACAATGTACATCGGCGATCGATGAGTGGATGAAAAAGCTGGTCAATCAGATTGATATGAAAATTTTAATGGGACCATATACAGTTTATTCTGATATGGTTGGTAATCGTGGATTGACTGCCGTGACTATCATCGAAACTAGTCATATTGCTCTACATGTTTGGGACGAATGCGAGCCTGCTATGGCTCAACTGGATGTTTATACGTGCAGCACTTTAAATATTCAAGATGTGTTCGATGCCATCACTGAATGGGATCCTACAAAAGTTGAGTATAAGTATATAGACCGAGAAAACGGGTTGACATTAATTGAGAAAAATGAGGTGTTATAATGGGTAAAAAGAGAACGCGTAAGACGGTAGTATCGAAAGGCCAGCGTCGTAATATCGTTGCTGGTGTGAAAGAAGTTCGTCAAGACCGCGGTGAAGGCGAAAAAGCCTACAACAAACTAAAGGCGTGGCGCAAAGGTCAGAATCCATGGATTACTGTTCCTGGCACACAAACTAACAAGCGCTTTATCAAAGTCCGTGCTAATGCAGTATACGGAGATCCAAAGCGTGCATCATACGGAATTTATGGAAAGCCAAGCACAAATGAGTAGAAACATTCTAATCTATACCAAAGATAACTGTCCTTTTTGCGTACAAGCGAAAAACTTGTTTACAAATAAAGGAGAACAGTATATAGAGAAGAAGATAGGAAAAGATCTTACACGCGAAGAGTTTATGGAAAGCTTTCCCGATGTAAGAACGGTTCCTTTCATTATAATTGACACAGAAAAGGTAGGTGGTTATGACAAACTCGTTGAATGGTACGACAGACCAGAACGATCGTTCTTGGCAGAATGAATATTTAAAGGGCGTTCTCCAAACTGGAATCGCAAATGTAACCTTCGTAAAGAAGGACGGAACACAACGAAATCTTCTATGCACTCTGTTACCGAGCGAATTGCCGGCACAGACTGATCTTGAAGAAGCCGTACAGAAGAAGACTCCAAATCCTGAAGTGCTCGCTGTATGGGATCTTGAAAATAAAGGTTGGCGTTCGTTCCGCTACGACTCGGTTCTCGGCTTTAATGTACTGTCGCTAGACGCATGATCTACATGGTAGACATTGATCAGACCATCTGTAAAACACCATATACAGATGGTCAACATCGCTATGGATTGGCAACTCCATTTAAGCATCGTATCGAGAAGATAAATAAACTATACGATCAGGGCAATACCATCATCTATTGGACAGCCCGTGGTTCAGGATCTGGAATCGACTGGACCGAACTTACTACAAAACAACTAAAAGATTGGGGATGCAAGTTCCACGAAGTCCGTCTCGGAAAGCCATCATACGACGTTTGGATCGATGATAAAGCAATTGGAGATGGGTTCTTCTTTTACGATGAAGATATGGAATTGCTGAACGCTACTAAGGAATAATAATGAATAATCAAGATAAGATTGAACTGAACGAACTGAACAAGGAATCGAATGGTGGAACAGAACTTACCACTCGAAATCTCTTCCACCGACTTTCAAGTGATGAACTCGATGGTATCCAAATTATCACTGCTCGCGTCCGCGACCTTGATCCTAACCGAATTAAGATCTATCATCTACACGACCTTGCCGGCGATCCGGAGGCTTCACACCTTCAAGATCCAGCTTCTCGAGCTCGCTTCCAAAAGTTGGTCTTCAGCTCTAACTGGCAGTATCAACAGTATCGTGACTATCTTGGAGTTCCATATAGCAATCATTCAACAGTTATCGAAACAGGCATCGAGCCTATTCCACTCGTTGACAAACCAAAGGATAAGATACGTCTCATTTATACGTCCACGCCTCATCGTGGATTGGAGATTCTGGTTCCTGTTTTTATCGCTCTTGCCGATAAATATCCAAACATCGAGCTAGACGTCTTCTCTTCATTCGGCATCTATGGTCCAGGTTGGGAAGGTCGTGATCAGGCATACGAACCGCTGTTCGAAGCATGTCGTAATCATCCACAAATTAACTATCATGGCTGGGCAGATCAGGAGACAGTACGTGCCGCATATCAAAAAGCTCACATCTTTGCATATCCTTGTATCTGGCCGGAAACTTCGTGCAGGTCACTTATTGAAGCTATGTCGGCTGGTTGTCTGGCGGTTCATCCTAACTTCTCTGCTTTGGCTGACACGTCGGGCGGGTTGACTGTCCAGTATGACGGCGATCACGAGAATCCAAATCTGCATGCTAATATCTTTGCACACACTCTGATGTATGCTATCGAGAACATGCAACAAAATGACATGACTAACATGTTGTCATTTGTCAAAGCCTACGCAGATACTCGTTTCGGTTGGGATTCTGTAATTCCCAAGTGGAAGGGGCTCATTGCTTCGTTAAAGGAACAAAACCGTGATATTGGCCAAAGCACCACTCAGAGTTAGTTTTTTCGGCGGGGGTAGTGATATCCCCGCCCACTTTGAAAAATGGGGTGGAGCAACCATCTCAACTGCCATTGACAAGTATGTCTATGTAGCAGTCATGCACACACCACACGACCACATCAAAGTTTCTTATTCGAAACAAGAGCTCGTTACAGACGTAGACGATATCCAGAATGAAATCGTTCGTAATGCACTCAAGTTCTTCGGTATCAAATCCAACATCGAGATCACATCATTCGCAGACATTCCCACGATCGGTAACGGTCTTGGTGGATCGTCTGCTTTTACTTGTGCTCTGATTAAAGCTTTGTCAGCATATCTTGGTTATGAATACGTAAATCCTTATCTTATTGCGAAGACTGCTTGCAATATCGAAATTGACATGTGCGGTTGGAAGATCGGCATGCAAGATCAGTTTGCGTCTACATTCGGCGGTATGAACTACATCGAGTATTCGAATAGTGGTCGTGTGAATGTAAAACGTTTGGATACAATGGCAATCGAGAACTATATGATCTTGATTCCTACAAACATAGAGCATCATGCAGCTAAGATCCTTGACAATATCAACTTTGAATCGAAAGAATTTACAATTCGTGAGCTTGCACGTATAGCAGAGATGCAAAGTACCCAACTTGTAAATCCATTTGAGTACGGTCGATTGCTCGATTCTGCATGGATTCTCAAGAAGCAGATGAGTGCTGAGATCTCCAGTAGTGATATAGATATTATGTACGACAAGTGCAAATCTGCTGGTGCCTATGGGGCTAAATTGCTTGGAGCCGGAGGCGGAGGATACATGCTAGCAATCACAGATTCGAAAGAAATGATTCGCCGAGAATTTTCAGACAGAACATGCCTCGATGTAGGTATCGCACATGAAGGAGCAAGAGTTGTCTATCGAGACTGACATTATATTTGATCATATGGGCCTAATTAATATTGGGTTTGCAAGTATCGATCATGAAGAATTTAAAAAAGCAGCCGAACTAATTTGGCTGACAAGCATTTCAAATCATCGTAACAACATCTATACTATCGGTAACGGTGCATCTGCATCCATCGCTCAGCATTGGGCGTGCGACTATACCAAAGGTTGTAAGAAAGGTGGATTACGCCCAAGAGTTATTTCTTTGGCGGCAAATATTCCACTGATGACAGCCGTGGCGAATGACATCTCCTATGACGACGTTTACTCGTTCCAGCTCGATGCACTCGGACAAGAAGGCGACGTACTCGTGGCCATCTCTTCGAGTGGTAATTCTCCAAACGTTGTCAAGGCAATTGAGACTGCTAAGTCATTGAAAATGAAGACTATTGCCTTGACAGGTTTTTCACCAGATAATAAGTGCGCTCAACTCGCAGATATCTCTCTACATGTCGATATCCAAGAATACGAGGCAGCAGAAGACGTTCATCAAGCTATTATGCATATGATTGCTAAATATATCAGAAACAGAGGTAAGGTTACATAATGTCAAATCAACCAGTATCAATTCATCAGATCGCAGCCCAGTTCGGCACAGATAGTGGTAACTATGAAGTACTCACTGACGCTGCCATTCGATCGAAGGGTGTAGAAGGTGCAGCAGTCGAGATTGGTGTCCGTCTTGGTGGTGGTCTACAAAAGATCATCGACGGTCTCGTAGGAAGTGGTCAAACTCCTGAGAAGCCAGTCTTTGGTATCGATCCTTATGGCAACATCGAGTACTATCGCGATGAGATCTTCAAGGAAGGTCGTTGCGACTATACGAATGAGATGCGCGACATTTGCATGATCAACTTGTATCTGTACTGCCGTCAGAAGAACGTCAACTTCTACATGTTTAATCTCGAAGATACAGAATTCTTCAATCGTTATGCAGACGGTGTTCCTGTCTATGCAGACTATAAGCAGCTTGTCAATAAGTACAGCGTAGTCCACTTCGACGGTCCTCATACACTCGAAGCTCTCGATGCTGAGATTGCATTCTTCCTCGAGCGGTCAGATCCTGGCGCTGTCTTCGTCTTCGACGACGTAGAGATGTACGAGCATGATGCTGTGCACAATCAGTTGCTAGAGTATGGAATGGAAATTGCCATAAGAACTCCTCGTAAGTGGTCATACGTCAAGAAGGAACATGTCGACAAGAAGTGGGAACCAGTCGTTGGGACTCCTGGTTGGGAACCAAATGCAGATCAATACACGCCAAAGGGTGGTCCAAGTTTTAATTATAAAATCGACCTGTGAAAATAAGCATGTACAAATTATCAAAACTGTAGTAGATTGAATAATACAAACAAGGAACTACAGAGGTAAACATGGTCATTAAGGTTAAAGCTAAACCCAAACAGATCTCTCGCTCGGCTATCAAGTCTATCGATGACAAAGCTTATGGCTCAGAGCCTATCGTAATCGATGGCTATAGCAATGCCTTGAATTGGTATAACTACATGGCATCTGATGATCAGTCACGCGACTGGTTCTTCACGTATGCCAAGAAGAATTATACCAAGGACCAGCTCGCTCTCCTACGCAAGCTTCCAAAGTGGAAGATTTCCAAGACTCTTGGTAACGTTGCACGCATTCTCCTGAATGGCAATGAGCTGCCGCAAAAGAATCTCGACTACTTCAATGATAGTGTAAAGAATCTCCTTGCGGCAGCTACACAAGTTGTCGAAGAAGTCGAAGACGCTCCAAAGCCTGTCATCGACATTCAAGCTCGCATTCGTGAGAAGGCCAACTACATCATTACGAGTCTCGAAGAAGAACTCGACAATGTCATCGATGGCAAAGCGTTCTCGATGTACACTTTCTGTCAAGCCAACGAGCTGAACGCACAGATCCTCGGCATCGTAGCTGACTACTACCGTCCTCAGTACACCGAGATTATGTCAGACGACGAGCAAGTCAAAGAAGCCTTTGGTAAGCGTCAGAAGTTTTGGATTAATTTTTGGCAGAGTTTCTTTGATGACATCGACCGTTATGTAAATAACAAGAAGGCTGTCAAGGTTCGTAGGCCACGTGAGAAGAAAGCAAAGTCTGCAGTCGATCTGGTCAAGAACCTTAAATACCAGAAGGAAGAGCCTTCACTCAAGATTGTCTCTGTCCATCCAGCAGAGGTCGTAGGATGTGCACAGCTATGGGCTTACAACACCAAATACAAGAAGCTGGCTCGATACGATTCGAGTGGTCCAGCTGGAATCCAAGTCAAAGGCACTACCTTGATTGGTTATGATGTCGAAACCTCTACAAGCAAAAGCTTGCGTAAACCAGATGTTTCTATTCAAGCGTTGCTTGGTGCTGGTAAAGTCAGCCTACGCAAGTTTATGGACGAGATTAAGACCGTAGAGTCCAAGCCAAATGGCCGAATCAATCAAGACACTATCCTCTTAAGGGTTATTAAATGACAGATAACGTAATCTTGTTTCCAGGTTTCAAGCGTGACGATGCTCCGCCTCAGAACTTGGACGAAATTCTTGACAAAGTTACACAAACTCGGAAAGAGCATGTAGCTGGTGTCATGAATGATATGATTCCTGATTTGATTCATATCTTCGGTGCCTACGGTGTAGACATCAATGACGATAAATATGTAAAAGATGTTGCTATGGTAATGGAAGCCACAAAGTCTTTACTGCACAAGCAGTATAACCTTGAGCATCCGTTCCATAAAATGGTCGACGGCATATTTGAGTTTAGTTACAATGAAGATAGTACAATCGCGTACACATACACTTTACCAGATGAAGAGTGAGAAACTGAAATGATTATTATGGACCTTTCACAGGTCATGATCTCCAACCTGATGGTTCAGCTTGGAAACCACACCAACGCCGAGATCGAAGAAGATCTTCTACGGCATATGATTCTCAATTCGATTCGTTCATATAACCAAAAGTTTAAGAACGAGTTCGGTGAGATGATCATCGCATGCGATGCTGGCAACAACTGGCGTCGTCAAGTCTTTCCTTACTATAAAGCTAATCGTCGTAAGAATCGCGAGAAGTCAGAGATCAATTGGACTACGGTGTTCGAGACTCTGAACAAGGTTCGCGACGAGCTAAAGGATTATTTCCCATATCGAGTTATCCGCGTTGACGGTGCAGAGGCTGATGATGTCATCGGTTCTCTCGCTCAGACGTACGGTAATACGAACGAACCAATTCTGATTCTCTCAGGAGATAAGGACTTCGTTCAGTTGCAGTGTTATATGAACGTAAAGCAGTTTGATCCTGTGCAGAAGAAGTGGCGCAAGACAAATGATGTCGATAAGTTCATCAAGGAACACATCATTCGCGGCGATACAGGCGACGGTGTTCCTAACTTCTTGTCAGCAGATGACACGTTCGTTGTCGGTGCAAGACAGAAGCCTATCAGCCAGAAGAAGCTAGATCAGTGGCTCGAAGCAGCAGATCCAAAGGAATTCTGTGACGAGAAGATGCTGCGTGGCTACCTTCGTAATCAACAGTTGGTCGATCTTAACTTCATTCCTCCTGATATCAAGAAGGAAGTGCTTGTGCAGTTCGAAGAGCAGGCAGGAAAAGGCCGTGATAAGCTCTTTAACTACTTCATCGATCGTCGACTTAAACTCCTTGTAGAAAGCATTAATGAGTTTTAATATGCAAAGAACATTAGCGATAGCAGAAATCCTTGATCTTGTCAAGGAAGCCAAGGACGTACCGACAAAGGTTTCTCTCCTTCGTCAGTATGACAGTGAAACCCTTCGTTATATCCTTGAACTGGCTTTCCATCCAAATGTAGGATGGTGGTTGCCAGAAGGAGCTCCTCCTTATACGCCAAGCTCGCTGCTTGACACAGAAGGAAGGCTCTACAAAGAGGCACGTACTCTGCCTCTTTATCTCTACGGTAATCGTCCTGATCTCAAGAAGCATCAGCGCGAAAACCTTTTTATCGGTCTTCTCGAATCTCTTCATCCGAAAGATGCCGCTCTTTTGATCGCCGTCAAGGATAAGAAAGTCGAAGGACTTAACGTCGCAACAATTAACGAAGCTTTTCCAGGGTTAATTCCAAATGAGCAACACAGTTAAGCGTTTTAGAAAATACAATGAAGAATATGACGACTCGAAAAATACATCACATGATCATCGTCAGCATTTAAGTGAGAAGCGGCTTCGAGCTGCCCTCCGTTCTAAGACAAAAAGTACATTGTTAGATTTGATAGAAGATGAAGATTATTAATGCCTATATACGAATTTAGATTGAAAGAAACCGGCGAAGTCTTCGAGGAATTCTTTAACTACCAACAGAAAAAAGATTTCCTCGAAGATAATCCCGATATCGAAGAGATTATAGGTGCACCTCATGTAATATCAGGAATATCAGGCGTTACTCATAAGACAGATTCTGGCTTTAATGATCTGTTGAATAGAATTGGTAATGCTAACCCACACTCTCCACTCGGTCAACAACACGGCGATAAAGATATCAAGAGTTCGAAGATCAGAGAGGCAGTGAATAAGGCTCGTAATAAAAAATAAGGACAACTTGTGCAACATAGCCAACCTCGTTTAACTAAGAGAGAAAAAAGAATCGCCAGACAAAATGGTGACACACAAGAAGGGTTGACATTTAAGAGTCAAAATTTTAATTTAAAAAAAATAAATCCACTCACAGAAAACCAGCGCATTGCGTTTGATTCTTTTGATGATGGAAAACATCTGATGTTGCACGGCATGGCTGGTACAGGTAAAACGTTTATTGCTCTGTATAAGGCCATCGAATCGTTGATGGAAAATACCGGTGTACAAAATAAGATTTATATTGTAAGATCGGTAGTACCAACACGAGATATGGGTTTTCTTCCAGGAAACCAGAAGGAAAAGATGAAGGTCTATGAGGCACCTTATTATGCCATCTGCACCGAACTATTTGATCGGTCTGATGCATACGAGATCCTCAAGCAGAAGAACGCAGTCGAGTTTATCTCAACATCGTTCGTTCGTGGTATTACCATGAACAATTGTTTTGTTATCGTGGACGAAGTCAATAATATGACGTTCCACGAACTGGACTCGGTGATCACTCGTATTGGTAAGGGTTGTAGAGTATTGTTCTGCGGTGACTTCCGTCAGTCAGATCTTACGAAGGACCAAGAACGCAGCGGACTGAAAGACTTCATGCGAGTCATCGGTAAGTTGAATGATTTTGTACATGTTGACTTTCTCGAACAGGATATCGTTCGATCAAAATTAGTGAAGGAATATATAATTGCTCGTCAAAAACTCGGACTTCAACCGTAAAGGTTTCGAATACGATTTGCTAGACTTTGCGGAGCTGCAAAGGATAGATGGTCCAACACGTCTCTATGAGACGCCAGAAGGGAAGAGATATCCGTCTGTCACCGCCGTCCTCGGTAAGATGACTGATAAATCTGCCCTTGAAGCTTGGAAGAAAAGAGTAGGCGAGGACGAAGCAGCTCGAGTTTCATCTCGGGCTGCCACTCGTGGAACTAACATCCATACCATGTGTGAGAACTATGTGTTAGGTCATGACATCGATACGTCGATGCCTCATAACATGATGATGTTCCGTCAGATCAAGATGATCCTTGACGACAAGGTCGACATGATCCGAGCCACAGAATGCACTCTGTTCTCTGATCATCTGAAGCTAGCAGGTTCATGCGACCTGATAGCAGACTACGACGGCCGTCTGTCGATCATCGACTATAAGACTTCGTCTAAACTCAAGCGTAAGGAATGGATCGAAGGTTACTTCATGCAAGCCAGTCTCTATGCATACATGCTATGGGAAATGACAGGCATCTTAGTGAAGGACATCGTTATCATCATTGGTGTCGATGATTCTCTCGAGGCACAAGTGTTTAGGGAACGACCTCAAAACTACCTTGAGAAAGCGGTCGATCTGGTTCGATCTTACCATCAAATGTACGGATAAGAAAATGCGGCTTCGGTCGCATTTTTTTTGACAATAAACATGTACAATATTTCGAAAACAATGTAAGGTGGAACTATAATCAAGAAGGAAAAAATATTATGACTCGCTTATTTGAATACATCCTCGCTCAAGATGATCCATTTGATTTCATCTATGAAGCCCTCGGTGGAACGCATGGTGTTGAAACCATGAAGACTTGCACTGAGATGTATGGTGATATCTCTGCAGACTACATGCTGCATCCAGATGATGACTTCGAACGCATCATTGAGATCATGGTCGAACAGATGGAGGATGATGTATGAGTAGTTCTATTCTTGCCTTTTCCTACTTTGGCAGAGAGACTGTTGAGAGAGCAGTCGCTGCATATTTTGCCAAGCACGGCGTTACAGAAGATGTCCGTGACTATCTGATGGTTCTCGAAGACGAAAAGCCAGACGATTTTTTTCAGCTAGTTTGTGATTTTATCGAAAAATAAGCATGTACATTTTATCAAAACTTTGGTAAGGTGGACCTATAATGATGAAGGAAGAAAAAATGTTGAAGTACGTAGCAGTTTTCGCCGGTCTGATGATTATGTGTGTTCCTGAAGATGCAAGCTTTCTTCAGTTCGCCGTACAAGGCCTCATCGGTCTCTCCATCTTTATCGCTGGTACAGTCGCACTGATTGATTCGGCTGAATAATTTTAAAATAAACATGTACAAATAAGCCATTCTTTGGTAGAATGGTATTACCAAATTGAAAAAGGAAACTATATTATGGCACATATGATTGAATTTCTCGACGGCAAGGCTTCGATGGCTTATGCAGGAGAAACACCTTGGCATCACCTCGGCACGAAGGTCTCGAACGACCTCACTCCGAATCAGATGCTGAAGGCAGCAAACCTCGACTGGAAGGTCAATCCAGTTCCTGCTTTCGCCGATATTGGTGGCAAGCAAGTCGACATCGGTCACTCCGCTCTGGTTCGTGACGTCGACAACAAGATCCTCGACGTGATCACTAACGATTGGGTTCCTAATCAGAACGAATCAGCCTTCGAATTCTTCAATGATTTCGTTGCAGCCGGTGAGATGGAAATGCACACCGCTGGTTCGCTTCGCGATGGTCAGCTTGTTTGGGCCTTGGCAAAGGTGAAGGATTCCTTCGAATTGTTCAAAGGCGATCAGGTCGATTCCTACCTGCTCTTCACCAATCCGCATAAGTATGGTTGGTCGATCGATGTCCGCTTCACGCCAGTTCGCGTTGTTTGCAACAACACTCTGACTCTCTCGCTCAACAGCCAGTCGAGCAAGATCGTCAAGGTTAGCCATCGCCGCGAGTTTGACGGTGACGTTGTCAAGGAAACGCTCGGCGTAGCCAAGGAAAAGCTTGCGAAGTACAAGGAAATGGCTGCTTATCTTGGTTCGAAGCGCTACACTGACGAGAACATCGTCGAGTATTTCCAGCGTGTATTCCCTGTTACTGGTTCGAAGAAGGATCTCAGCAAGAATGCTGGTATCGCTCTCGAAATCATGGACCAACAACCTGGTGCCGAGTTTGGCGAAGGTAGCTGGTGGCAGGCTTTCAACGCGGTTACCTTCATGACTGACCACATGATTGGTCGTAATGCAGATAATCGTATGACTTCTGCTTGGTACGGTTCGAACAAGAACCTCAAGACGAAGGCATTGGAAACTGCCATCGAATTTGCAGACGCAGCATGATTGTAACTTACCTGCCATGGCTAATGTCATGCCTTACCATTTGGATGACATTGCTGGCGGGTAACAATCATCCTCGGGCGTGGGCAGTCGGTCTTGCGAATCAGGTCCTATGGGTGACATGGATTATTGCCAGTCAAACATGGGGCCTGATTCCAATGAGCATTGCTCTTGCGATTGTATATGCTCGAAATCATTTTAAATGGAATGCGGAGGATAGGAATGTTTGAAGTTAAGAGTCGTTCTGTCGAATCGTGGGGACCTCTTGCTTTTCTTAGCGAGAGTAAGTTCAATCAGATCCTCAACAGTCAGCCTGGTTCTACGAAGGATAAGATCAAGAAACTCAAGAAGCTCAAGACTTATAAGGTTCAGTTCAAGAAAGTTTGGCAATCAGGTTACTTTGAAATCCAGGCTCAAGATGACTACTCTGTTGGTATTGCAGCTAAGCAATACTTTAAGGAGAATGCAGAATCCATCGAGTTCGAAGAACAAGCTCGCAATCAGTGGGCAGATGGTTATGCAGGTTATGATTCGTTTAGTTATGTAAAGGTAAGGAGTTAAGTTATGTTTTGGTTATATGGTTTTATTGCATTGCTTTTAGGACGGACGTTCTATGCAGGCATGAGTTATAAGACTCTGTTTTATCGTGATCCTAAGCGTTACGGTGAAACAGGTCAGCAGGTGGATGATGATCGGGTTGTTGGTTATATCCTGAGAACAGTCGTCGTTGCGCTTACTTGGCCGATATCTTTGCCTTTGATCGGCATCTTCAAAATTGGTCAGAAGTTTGGTAGGAAGGAAGCTTAATATGTGGTTATGGTTAATTGTTGCTATTTTGCTCATTGCAATTGGTGTGTATGTTCTCGGCACACTCGATTGGGATGAAGATCAAAAGGTCGGTCTGTTTTGGATTATCTTTATTTGCTCGTTGTTGTGGCCGCTTGCACTTGGTATAGTAGTCGTAGCAGGTCCGTTTGTCGGTCTCTTCTGGCTCGGTAATCGCAAGCGTAAGAAGCTCGAGAAGGAAAAATCTACCACGAATAAATAAGTGAATGGTAGAAGAAAATGGTACTTACTTTGTAGGCATGTCTTTCGAAACCGAGGAGAACGAAGAGATCGTCTTCCCGGTGATGTTCCATACGAAGAATTACAAAGAAGCGCTGACACTCACTCGATGCATTGCCGCTGGCGATCCAAGAAAACGAGTGATGTTTGCAGATATTGATGAGGAGTTCTAATATGAAGAAACTTATTGCATCTTTAGTTGTCGGTAGTATGTTAATCTCTACTCCTGCCTTTGCTGATCATCGTCGAGATCGAAATCGCGACCATGTCCAGCAAGAGCGTCGTAAAGCTGGCTGTGGCTGGCTTTGCGGCGCTATCATTGGAGGTGTTGTAGTTGGTGCTCTGAGCTCGGGTAATCGAGATCGCGAGAGGGATCGCGAGAGAGAAAGAGATTATGAGCCATACAACGAAATCCGCTATTACCCGCCTGATTATAGATATGATAGACGTTATTGTGTTCGCGAGCAGATTACCGAATGGTATCGTGGAGAACGCTACGTTTATTGGGAAACCCGTTGTAACTAAGGAATAATATATGAAGAATTTTATTGCGCTAGCACTTGTGATGCTGGCAACTCCAGCTATCGCGCAGAAGACGCCTACAGGTGTGACGTATGATACTACCATTGTCCGTGCGATTGATGGTGATACGATTGTCATTACCGCACCATACCTACCAGCTCCTCTTAAGCCTGAGCTCGGTGTTCGAATCTTTGGTGTCGATACACCTGAAAAGAGCTTTCGTGCCAAGTGTGAGAGCGAGAAGAAGCGTGGCGAACAATCCAGTGAATTCACCAATTTGGTAATCAAATCTACAAAGAAGCATCAGGTTGTTTTGTACGATTGGGATAAGTTCGGTGGTCGTGTTCTTGGAGATATTCTCCTTGACGGCATGAGCCTTCGAGATCTTCTTATCAAGAACGGTTTTGCGCGTGCATATTTTGGTGATGCAAAGCAATCTTGGTGCAATTAAGCATGTACAATTAAAGCCCGTTGGGGTATAAATAGAATATCAGTTGTTGACAATCAACGATAAAAGTGCCGAGGACGCGGGGGCAGTACCCGCCGCCTCCACCATCTATACTGGCACCAAGAACGCCACGGGGTTACCTAGGGACTGCAGCCCGAAAAGCATCTGGTGAGAAGTGCAGGTAGCAGCCAGTATAGATGATGGGGGCGAACTAGGATCGACTGGGACAGAATAAGGCGGTTTGAGACTGATTGCTTGGCAAAGTGCCACTAAACATAAATGCTAACGATAACGATAGCTTTGCAGATATCCGCCTAGCGGCATGATCTACACGGGTATGGCTCCACCTTGGAACAGAACGGGCCACTTGCTACCAGTTGAATCGCTGGTGCTACGAGTCACCAGAAAAAACGCTGGTGTAAGTATAAATAAAATATCACGACGGAGGTTGAAATCCTCCATTGACTCTTGCAAAACTTCAAGTCTTAGATGGCTAGAAAGCGGCATCATTCGGATGCCACCGACGAAAACACTAATGATTTTGCATTTCCAGTAAGAGGGAAATGGATGGAAGATACTTCGTTATTCTCTTGTGTATCTTCTTATAGCGGCAGAAAACTATATGGCTGGGATGCCTGTAAAGTAGTCTCTGTTTGCCAAAGTCATTGAGACTAAGAGGAAGAACATGAAACTTTTCGAAAATAGAAAAGATTATCCGTATCTACGCTGGGCCGAAGGCTTTGTCATAGGTATCATTGCAGTAACAGGTGTGGCTTTGGCTACTCCAACGAAAGAACCTGAAGTCAAGATCGTAAAGGTCCCAGTGGTTCAGGTAATCGAAAAAGAAAAAGTCGTAAAGAAGCCTGTTTATCTCAGTGCTCACGACAAAAAACAAATCCAATGCATGGCCGAGAATACATACTTCGAAGCGGGTCATGAACCTTATAAAGGTAGGATTGCGGTAAACAATGTTGTTTTGAACCGCGCTAAAGATAAAAGATTCCCTAGCACACCATGTGGAGTTATCAATCAGAGAACTGCGCGCGTATGCCAATTTTCATGGAAGTGTGAGGGAGGAAAGCGAATAGCTGATGCAGGCGCATATCGAAAAGCCAAAGAAATCGCCGAACACGTGTATCTCGGAAATTACGGTGACGTAACAAGAGGAGCAAAGTTTTACCACGCAGATTACGTAAGCCCTTCATGGGGTAGAGTATTTGATCGCACCACCAAGATCGGTGCACATATTTTTTATAGAGGATGATATTATGGTGGACGACGTCATTTCAACGAAAGCATTGACTTCTGAAAAGTTCATTAAAGAAATTGAACGATTGGTTTCTAATTATAACTTAGATTATATGGATGCCGTCGTCCACTATTGCGAAAAGAATAACATCGAGATCGAGGCTGCTGCAAGTATCATTCGCAGTAACATTCGTATCAAGGCTCGTCTACAAGACGAAGCAGAAGATCTTAACTTCTTGCCAAAGAGGGCTAAGTTGCCAGTATGAGCCCATTCGAGAGCTATACCACCTTTCTCGCCCTTAAAAATCACTTCACAACAGACAGTTACGACTACATCAAATACAATGGCAAAGTAGGAGCAAAGCCTTCTAGCTTTGATGTGCGTAAGGACAAGTATCAGTTCTATAAGCTGTCAAAACATAAAGATCCACTCAAATATCTGGTTGCCAACTTTGTAGACGGCGATCTGAAATGGATAGGCGATCTGTTCAGCGATGACTCAGAGAAAGTGTACAATGAATGGTTGAAGAGACAGCAGTCTCTTTCTTATATCTTTGAACAAGATATGAAAAAACTATGTACAAATTTCAACGATAATGTTATAGTAAAAAATGGACAGCATCCCTATCTGTTGAAACAATATCTTCGTCGAGAGATTTCTATCGAGACGGTGATTATCCTCAACGATATCTTCGGGTTCTTCGGTCATTGGAACAAGAAGATTGAGGATACAGTCCTATGGCCCAGCATCCACAAGAAGCTGCTGAAGTATAAGCCGTTCTTTCATTATGATGTATTCAGGTGTAGAAAAATTGTCAAGGACGTCTTTATTTCATGATAAATACAGTTGCAGTTCGCTGCAATCTAAATACTTCGAAACACACCGACATATAGGAGATAACTATGTCATTTGCAGACCTTAAGCGTTCTTCCAGCTCTTCTTTCGAGAAGCTCACTAAAGAACTTGCTAAACAAAACACCACCTATTCAGATCCCGATGAGGGCAAATATTGGAAGCCTACCGTCGATAAGGCTGGTAACGGATACGCTGTGATTCGTTTCCTTCCTGCTCCGGCAAACGAGGACATTCCTTTCGTTCGCATCTGGGACCATGGATTCCAAGGACCAACAGGTCTTTGGTACATCGAGAAGTCGCTTACGACTCTCGGTAAAGACGATCCCGTGTCAGAATACAACAGCGTTCTTTGGAACACTGGTCTTGACTCTGATAAGGAGATCGCACGCAAGCAGAAGCGCCGCTTGGCATACCACAGCAACATCTATGTTGTGAAGGATCCAGGCAATCCTGCGAACGAAGGTAAGGTCTTCCTGTACAAGTACGGAAAGAAGATCTTCGATAAGCTGAACGACCTCATGAACCCAGGTTTTGAGGACGAGAAGCCAGTAAATCCTTTCGATCTTTGGAACGGTGCTAATTTCAAGCTCAAAATTCGTAAGGTCGAAGGTTGGCCTAACTACGATAAGTCAGAATTCGACTCTCCCGCACCACTGTTCGATGATGACAGTGAGCTTGAACGTGTCTACACTCAAGAGTATTCGCTTGCCGAACTCGTAGATACAAAGCAATTCAAGTCTTATGAGGACCTCAAGACTCGTCTTAATACTGTCTTGGCACTTTCTGCGGAACCTGCTAAGATTCGCGGCGTTGATCGTGATGAAGAGGAGTATAAAGCTCCTGCGCCTACCTTCAAGGCGACTGCTGCACCTGCTGCGGCTTCTACGGTCGATGAAGACGACGATGATCTCGATTTCTTCAAACGACTTGCCGAAGAAGATTGATAAGGTGGGAAAGGGGGCCGAAAGGTCCCCTTTCTTTTTATCTTAGCGTTGCTCCACGAGCCGTCTGAGTGTATACGATCTTTGGAAATCCCATACGTGTCAAGTAGAATTCGACTCCAGCCTTATCAGAAGTCGTAGGCATGTTTTGAACAGTAGAAGAACCTGTCGAGGCATTTAGATTCACTGGATCTGATCTTGTTGTAGCTACAGGTTCAGGTGTCTTCGTAGCGGCAACCGTAGCAGTTCTTTCTCGAGCAGCTCTTGCAATATTTCCTGACATTGTGTCATTTACTGTTGAAAGCTGAGATCCACTCGTAGGTGTCATGGTATTACTTCCGAGTCCGGCACGTAGAATAGTGCCGATGGCTTCCATTGTGCCTTTGGTTAATTCTACTCCAGCGGTTGCAACTTGCTGCAATGTGCTACCATCACCTCCACCTTCCATATCATAACCTTCCATTCCAGCTGGAATGGTAACTCCTCCCTTTCTTAGAAGTGGAGCAGGATTTACTGTATTTCCTTGAGTTGGCACTGCATGCCCAGTTTTTTGCACGATGAAGTGCAAGTGATTACCTGTAGATGTTCCGGTACTTCCGACGTAACCAATAACTTGTCCTTGTTGAACGCTATCACCAACTTTACATGCAAATTGCGATAAGTGAGCATATACGGTTTGATAACCATCACCGTGGTCGATTATGACTACATTGCCGAATCCGGAGTATGGTTTCTGGTTGTTACTGATCTTGGTAACAGTACCGCTCTTCACTGCTCGAACAGGAGTGCCTGCTGGTGCCTTGATATCAACACCGGTGTGAAATCTCATGCCGCCATATACTGGATGTCTTCTCATTCCATATGCGCTATTGATACTGTGTCCTTCTACAGGATTAATATAACCGTCTACAGAATTTTGTGCAGTATTTGACTTCGCTTCATCTTTTTTTGTTTTTCCGGCCGGAGTTGCGGCTGACGTAGGAGCTTCTTCTCCTCCAAGCCAACTCGGCATATTTCTTTGCCACCAATTGCGATCATCTTGAACTGGAGTTGCAGCAGGAGCAGGGGCAGGAGTGGCCGCCGGTGGAGGTGTAGCTGGAGTCGAAGGTGTTGCAGCGGGAGGAGTTGATGTTGACGGAGAAGGAACTCGTGCGGCATCAGATCTATTGGCAGCCGGTGTATTAGCGCCCGCAGATGCGGCTGAAGATGGGGTATTTGTTTGAGTATTTGAAGAAGATGTAGGCCCAGGAAATGGCGTAGTGATTTCTTCTGGAGTTGCTGGTCCACTCGAAGCTCTGCCGTTTGAAGCAGAAGATTCTCCTGGACCAGGAAACGCAGCGTCTTCTCCAGCCCCGCTAGAGGGCTGTGCAGCACCAGCAGATCTTTCTGTGTTTGCAGTTGGAGTGGCACCAGGAGTGGTCGAAGATTGTTCTCCTCGAGATTCTGGTGTTCCTACAATGCGAACTAAGCCTTCGTTAATAACTCCGGCGATGTCTGATGCAAAGTTATAAACTCCTTTTGCAAAACCTACAATAGAATTAAAAGTTTCTTTTACTGGATCGAGTTGAGATATAAAGAGTGCGCCGGCTGCTGCAGCTCCGGCAACCAATATCGCTTGCGACTCCTTATTTGTTTTTTCTACTTCAGCATCAATATTATCTTCTTTTAGATTAGGTGTAGCATCTGTTTGTATTGCTGACTGTTCTATTGCTTGTTCTTTTGCAGAAACACTTTGCGAATTGGCAATTGCCATATCATTCGCAAGTCTCTGCTTTAAATAGCCGTCAATAACAGATAGCTTCTCTATCATTCGAATGATTGGAGAGTTAATCTTTACATTCGCTACAGAAAACTGCCCGCCGCCTGTGGGCTTTTTTACTTTCTGCTTTGCTGCCTGTCCTGCCACTCCCATTCCCGTAAAGACTTGTCCAGCTGCAGCTTTCTTCGCCCAACTTTCGTAAAGCTTTTCTTCTTCAGTCGTGCCTTGCACAATGCCTTGATAGGCAGCTTCGATAAGCTTACTGAAAGCAGGATTCGCTGCATCCTTTGTTTTCTTATCGATCCATACTTTGCTGTTAAGATCCCATACGTATTCTGTTTTTCCCAGTTTTACAACTGGACGAGAAGTATCGATTTTAACACGCTTCTTCTTTCCTTCAGGAGAATTTTCAACCTGAAGCCTATTTAGAAGTGAAAGCAGTCCTTCAGGCGCTTTTGCTTTTGATTTTTGATCTACCCAACCATCAGCCGTTTTAATAAACGTTTGACCGCCAATTGTAACTGGTTCAGCCATTATGCAGCCAATCTATGATACTGGAGATAACCTTCTACGGCTCCGCTTCCAGGGAAATTAGGATCAAGACATTCTAACTTGCCGTCGTTCGAAGCATTTGCTTGACGAATAGAAGATGCTCCCGCAGATTCTTGTTGAGTTGCAGTTTGAGCGGCGTTAGCGTTTCCTAAATCAACCGCATTTTGTATCTGTGCAGAAGTACGTGCTAGCGCGGTAGTTACAGTAGATTCTCCTTGAACTGGCGTTGCAGCACCACCCCCTCCACCACCTGCCGAAGGTATATCAGAAGAAGATCTTTCAACGTTACCACTCATGGTATCGTTAAAACCTGATAATTGAGATCCACTCGTAGGTCTCATAGTATTACTTCCGAGTCCAGCACGTAATACTGTACCGATGGCTTCCATTGCTCCTTTGCCTAAGTCGGCAAAACTCGAAGCCATACTGCTACCAGTTTCTCCCTGAGGATTCAGCGTTCCATCATAGCCTGGACGAACTGATCCTAGCATTTTTGCGTAGTGCGCGCCGTTGCCTCCAGACCAAGTTCCTAATCCAGCTCTTACTGATTTTCCGCGATAATAGCGAGAATTTCTCCAGTTTTCCATCGCAGCGCGAATGCCGTTTTCGGGTGTATCATATACAGCAATTTTAACAGAGCTATCACCGTTAGCGCGTTTAAATCCTATCTGATGATCTTTTAATGGTCCTGTACCATAAAGAATGCCGCCGGGATTATTCGTTACTCCTCGAGGATCTTCAATACGACCTTGTGCTTCTACAAGTTGTCTGAGTTCTCCGTCCGTAAGTTGCTCGGGATTCTTATCGAGAATAGCATCAATAGAACCTGACGCGGCAGGGGGTAAAACATCACCACTAGAAGTTGGTGTAGCAGCCGGAGGAGAAGACGTAGGAGCTGGAGATGCGTCAGCTGTCGGTGAAGTTGAAGTAGCAGGAGAAGCATTTGCTTTCTCGTCGTCAGTAGCAGCTTGTGCTCTTGCCTCTGCAGTTTCTGAGAATTCTACCCAAATTTGATACAAATCCCATAACAACCAAGCCGCGAAACCTGCTGCTATCAGTTTTGTTACAACAGCAGAAACCGCAGCCACTGGTGCACCTATACCGGTGGCAGCTAGTGTAGCTTCAGCAGCAGTAGTAGCGGCGGTCGTAGCGGCCACAGCAGCAATTTGAGCGAGAAGTCTTTGTTGTGCTTTCTTTTCTAAGTATCTTAAGAAGAGATTCCACAATCTATTTTTGCCATATGCAGAGAAAGCGAAACGTATAAAAGCTTTTTCTGCAAACCATGCGCTAAATCTTGCGGCTTGTCTCGCTACAAATCCAGTTACAGCACCGGCTGCAGCTTTAACGCCCTTATATGCAAACTTTACCGCCGTGACAGGAGCTATGGCCAATGCAGCGAGTGGGAAATTGCCTACGATCGCGGAGAGCAATCCTTTTCCACCTTCTCTTTTATTAGTTTCAGGATTAATCTTTCCGTAAGCATCTTCATAGATTTTTCCGGCAACTGCACCTATTAGTGCTCCTCGCACACCTGCAACAGTAAATCCAATGCCCGCTCCTAAGGTTGCATCGTAACCCAATGCACCCGCCAAGTTTTTAACAAAATCAATAACAGGCGATATCTTATCAGTGAAAGCTGCCCAATTTGATTTCAACTCGTTTAACTGCGTCGTATCTAAATTTCCAATGGCGCCCAGTCCGAGAGCACCTAATAGACCACCTCCGATTAAAAGCTTACCTACAATCCCAGCTCTTTCTTTGGCGTTATCTTTGACCGCGCCCAGCTTTTCCCCCAAATTACTAAAGGGATTCTGAATAGATCTTCCGCCAGATTCGATCGAGGCTTCTTTTTCTGCCTGAGCTTGTTGCTGAAAAGCCTTTCTTTCAAACTGAAGTTGTTGCTCAAGAGTCTTTTCAATCGAAGAAAGATAGTTTACCGCTACAACCAACAATTTTTCTGTTGGCATATTTGGATTGACAGCCGGTCTACCCGACTTTTTAGGAGAAGTAGGAATTGTGCCTGATCCAGACACCCTTGTTTTTGCAGCCTGACCTGCCATACCAACACCATTAATAACAGTCACTGGAGCTGGAGAAAGAGCTCCTTGCATAGCTCCTCCTACAGCTTCTCCAACACCGCGAACGGCGTTGCCAGCTGCTTCTACTACTTTTCCTGCTAATCCAAAAGTACCTGCAATGGTTTCTTTTACAGCAGCAGAAAATGGTGTTTCTACAAGTGCCATTACTTTCTTCTACTCTCTATTTCTTGTTTCTGCTCTTCAAGATGAGCCATCAACAAATCGACATAAAGATCTCTTTCATAAGGTATCAAATTTTCAATCTCAGTTATCGAATATTTGTGATGCTGAGCCAAAGCAAAGATCATACTATAGTAGTTTTGAAGCGAGTTGTGACTCAGCGCCACATAAAAAAATCTTTGAGATTCGTTAACTCGATACTCCTATCATTACCAAGTTCATTTTTATATTCGATCTTATGATACAGCTTCGGCATCTTCTCAAAGAACGTACGAATCTTTTCGAAAGAATTGACTGGCAATTGATCGAGAAACTCTTCGAGTTCTTTATCTGTATACTCAGAAGCAGGATAGATTTCTTCGTCTGTCACGATAGTGTCAATGCAGTTGATAATAAAGAAAGTCATCAGATCGACTTCGTTGTCAAACTGTGTGATCTTATCGGTGATGCTCGCACTCGGATATTTCATGATCATTGAAATATTATCAGACAACTTAATAGTCGAGTCTACACCTTCTGGCATTTCGACTTCAATCGAATCGAGATTGAGTTCAAAGTCATAAACTTTGTCATCTTCGTTATCACGATAAGATAGCTTGACGATGTTGTTCACCGACTTCGCGCGAAGCTTTAAGAACAAATATTCAAGATCGAATGTCGTAAGCTTATCGACATCAAAGTCTTCGTCTTGCACGCACAGTCTTAAGATCTGCTTGATGGCTCTGATCACATCAGTATCTTCTCCACCCTGTTGAGAGATCAACAAGATCTTTTCTTCTTTCACCAAGAATGGTCTGAAAAGAATTTTCTTCTTTGAAGAAGGGACAGTCACGTCAAAGAGTGGTTGATCGATTTTTGGTAAAGGCATTATATATTCTCCTAGATTTAAAATTATGTATTAAGCGCCTGGATTGATGCGCACTCCGAGAGTCGAGTAGTTTTTCGGCACCGGAACATCTGCAGTTTGGTTTGTAGTTGGTGTACTTAATTGAACGGGTGTTACCGAGCCTCGAATTCTCCCAGCAAAATCGCCTATAATCGTAGTTTCATTCGTCAAGTTTGTAAGCTCAAGGCCTCTTCCAAGCGGAGAATTGAGAGTAGATAGCGGATTTCCGGGATCACCGACAACAAAAGTTCCGTCCGGATTTCTTCTTCTACCTGTTACAATAATTTCGTCTTTAAACGACTTATCATCTACACGGGTCTTTGGCGGAATTCTATTGATTCGAAGATCAGTGAAAGAGAAAGTGATGTTCAGCTTCATCAAAGTGTTTTCTTCGCTCCATGACATATTCATACTTTGTATTCCAGTAGGAAATACATCATATATATTGTACGTCATGACTTGGTTCTGAGCTCGGTCATATACAAACACGTTTACGTTAGGACATGAGTATGTATCTTTATAGGCAATCTCGTAAGGTTTTCTTCCATTTTTAAGATTGTTGTTATTCATATTCGCGCCGCCAAAAGAGTCGCGATTGACGATGAGATTTAACCACTCTTCGAAGTATTCTATAACTAAAGCATTCTTATCGACGATGAATTGCAGAGTAAAATCTCCGACGTTTACACCATACGCAACGTTTTCGACTGGACCAAATCCATATCTTCGAATGTTTTGCTCTTGTAAGAGATTCACAGAAGGAAGAACGACGTTATCGCATCTCATCGTAAGAAGCGAGTCGAGATTCTGAGCACTAAATTTTGATCTCGTCCAGATCATCGGAGCAAAAACTACTAAGAAGCTGTGAGTAGGCAGTACACTGTCGGCGCCAGAAACTTCTGCTCTAAATCGACCGATGTTGAACGTTCCTGTTGTGCGCGCACCTGTACTAAAAGCAGAATCAGAAGTTCTAGCTTTAGATATATTAGTAAGATTACCTTCAGAATCTCTTTCGAATAATTCTGAATTAGTATTAACACCTTCGCCTCTTAAACGCTCATCAATTACTGTTTTTGGAGCAGGCGCCCCAACTCCAGTGCCTGTCCCGGCGGCTGCACCCGCCGCGGCAGTCGAACGTGTAGGAGTTTCTTGTCTAGTAGAAGCGGCCGGTTGAGATCTCGTAGTTGCAGGTTGAACTCGAGGATCTGCTAGTCTGCCAAGTCTAACTAACTCTAAAGCTACTGGATCTCCGGAGGTAAGAACTTGTCCTACCGTTATTGGACTTGAACTTTCTAGTATTCTTTCACGCTGTCGTAAAGTGATTTCACCGTATTGTGATTCCACTGGCTCACCGCGAGAGTTTTCTACGAAGTTAGGTCTATTTGACATTACTTAGTAACTCCTAGCATTCTTTTCGTATCCATCCAAACTTGATTCTTTCTTGCTTTGACGAAACGTTCTGTTGGTAAGAAGAGCGCGATATCCCATTCAGATGGATAAACGTACATAAACTTTGACTGTACGTGCGAAGTCAAGTAATGCTTGATGCATGGAGCATACCATCTTAGCTTTGCGGCCTGTGTCATGAGTTCATAGCTAAGTTTCAGGCGAGTCGACTCGTCGTAACGAGTATTGTTTGCAAAGTCATATAAGCCGTCCATCAACTTCGCTCTGAGTTGTAACGGCAAGTAGTGTAAGTTGAGTCCCATAAATCCACCTTTGACCTTCTTATATGGAAAGATCAGAGGAAATCTATCGTAGTATGGAAGCTCTTCTTTGTGTTTTGGATCATAGTAAAACATGTACATTGATCCGAGCAGAGGCTGAGTGGTCATACGTACTGTATCACCCTTCATCATCTCACGCTCATTGATACGGTTCATTTTGCCAGCAGTATCTCTGAACCACTCACGCGCAGTGTTAGTACGCGCTGGTATTTGGCCAGCACGGACACCTTGAGTAATGATACTATCAAAGACTGTTGCCATTAAAACTTAATTCCTAATTCTTTTTCGGTCAGTATATCGAACTTCCAACCTCGATCATTACAAAATACTGCTGCAGCTTTCCATTTGGCTTCGTTGACACCCCATGTCATGACTTCATTAATATAACGCTTATTAGGCTTATTTATCACCACTGGAGGCCGCGTCTGCGCATGAGGTTTTATTTCAACCACCACAGTATCAATCTTACCTTCTGGATTTTTCTTCTTGACAATAAAGTCTGGAAAGTATCGATGTACTCGATTGTCAATAGGAGAACGATATGGGATGACGAGTTCTTCACTTCCCCATTGCACGACATTAGGATGGGAATCTAAGTACATCATGAACTTTAATTCCCACCGACTACGATATATGATATTGTTCGAGTCTCCGATATACTTCTTTGTATTCTTTGGTCGAAACTTTCCCTGATAAGCCATGAATCTATTTATAAATAAGATGTAGCCTTTTAATTTGAGAGATAACATGGCCGGAAGAGATAATCGACTAGTAAATTTAGATAGTCTTAAGAGAGACGCGGGTGGTCTGGTAAACAGAGCCGTAAGGAATTTTACTAATAAACTCGAAGACAAACTTGAGAACGCAGTCGAGGATCTTTTTGCCAAAGCATTAAAGAAGGTAGGATTTTCTGATAGACTTGCATCAGAGCTTTCAGCGCGCTTCGGAGATTCTTTAACTGCTGGACTCGAAGACAAGTATTTCCAAACATTTACGAGCGAGATGAAGAGAGCATCGTGTGCCGACATTCGTAATAACTTTAATCCGCAGAACGGTAATCTTATCGGAGCTTCTCCTAACGCTGAAACATATGTCGACGCTATTCAAAGAGCTTCAAATAAGATTGAAGGTCTTGGTCTGTCAGGAATGCAATTCCCTGATCATATCAGTGAGAAGTATTACATGGCATTTAAGTTTAAGAGATATCAGCGACCTTCTCCTCAAACTGCGGCAACTCTTGACTTTGTACAAGCATTTGCTCTTCCTCTACCGAAAGGCATAAGAGAAAGTTTCGACATTGAAGTTGGCCAAGAATCACAGGGCTTGGCAGGCGGTATTGCGGATGCTGCTCAATTATATTTGGCTTCTTCAGATGGCGCAGGTAAAACTCAAGCATTAAAAAATGCTGCAGCTGCTCTAGCTTATGGTCAATTGGTGCAAGCAGCCGAAAAGATAGGCGGTAGCACGATAGGCCAAGCAGTCGGTGCTGTTCCAAATCCTCACATTCAAGCGCTGTTTAGTGGTGTTCCTCTTCGTACACATCGATTCGAATGGACTTTTGCGCCTCGAAATGAGAAAGAAAGCCAACAGCTGATGGATCTGCTAAAAGCGATGAAAGCTTATGCGCTACCATCATACAGTAGCTTAGGTACTGCTGCACTCGCTTATCCATTCTTGTGTCAGCCAGAACTGAAGATTGCTGGTAGTGCACAGTTAATTAAGTTCCAGCCGTGCTTGATTCAAAGTATCGAATTGAACTATTCGCCGCAAGGAATTCCTGCATTCTTCGAAGGCACAAGCCATCCTGCGTTTATCGAAGTTTCAATCACAATGCTTGAAACTCAAATTCAAACATCGCGAGATTACGGAAGAGAAGGCGGTGATCGTCTTAGCGCGACATGGGAAACGCTGAAAGGTGAGTTGCAAAAAGGCCTTGATAAGGCTGAGATACCTTTCAATATCGATGAAAAGATGAACGAAGGAACAGACGCCATAAGAAACGCTTTAAACTAAGAGGAAACTAAGATGGCAAGATATTTTGATAGATTTCCTATTGTAGACTATGACGGCAGCGTTGCCAAGAACATCTTGGCGCGAGTAGATTTTACTGAAAAGACGAAGAGAGATATTTACTCTACCTTCCAATTTACGCTCGAAGAAGGCTTCGAGAGACCAGATCTTTTGTCTTATAACTATTATGGATCTTCGAAGTTTGATTGGATGATTTATCTTACGAACAATATCGTGGATCCTTATTACGACTACTATAAATCTACAGAAGATTTTAAGAATTACATGGAAACAAAGTATGGATCCAATTCGAATGCTCGATCGATTACTCTCTTCTATCGATTAAACTGGCATGAAGACGAAAGACTTATTACGATTCAGCAGTATGATTCTCTTATTGCAGATGAAACTGCTAACGCGCGGAAGTATTGGAAGCCTAAACTTACAAATACTGGCGCGGTGATCGGTTACGAAAGAATCAAAGAAGAGTGGATAGTATCTACAAATAAAGTATTATCATTGTCTCTGTCTGTCGTCCCAACTGGATTCGAAGTTGGAGATAGAGTGTCTCAGACGAGTACTGGAGCATTTGCTACAATCGACTATATTGATCTTGAAAACAATCGCCTGACTGTAAAACATGTAAGTGGTACATTTGCAGTGAATGCAGCCGAAGGAATAAGTGAAATAAAAGTATTAAGTCAAAATATACCAGACGCCGAAGCCGAATATTGGTATGCAGTCAATGCATATGATGATGAGAAAGAAACAAACGAACTCAAGAAAAATGTAGTTGTGTTAAAGTCTTCTTATTTAGCAGAAGTAGAAAAACAATTCATTCAACAAATAAGCACATAATATGACTTCTATTAGAGACGGACAGTTTAAACTCAATGAGTTTTTAATGATTGATGCCACAGCTAAAACTGTTGATTGTGGCAAGGCACTTGATTTGACTCCTGTCTGTGTGCAAGCAAATATATATGAATCTGTATTGAATCCAACCGTGCTCGCAGAGTTCGAATTCTATGATGCAAAGGGAATGTTCAATCACTTTGTTTTCACAGATAAAAGAATTGTAATTGATTTTACGACAGACGAAGAGAATCCAAAATCTTCTATTCGATACGAGCTTTATATCGTAGCTGTTGACTCTGTTATTCCTACTAACGATGACAAGGCCGTCGTCTATAAACTTTCGTGCGTGACATATGAAGTATGGAAATCAGCCACTATTCGTAATCTGCCGCTTGTCAGAAAAAAGATAGAATGCGAAAAGATGGTGAAAGCATATTTGCAAGCCATCGATTCTGCCAAACCGCTGTTCGCCGAAAAAACGCGTGGGCTACATGCTTTCAACTTTACTGAAAAGACTCCGATCGAGTGTATCGATCAAATTCGATTAGAATATGCCATGTCTCAAGAATTCCAAGGACATGCATTTTACTTCTTTGAAAACAAGTACGGCTTTGTTTTTAAGAGCATGGAAATGTTAATCAAAGAAGGCAAAGAGAATATCGGCGACAAGTGTTTCATGCAATCTGGATTAACAAATTTGAACGTATCTGGTTCAAAGTGGAGAAACATTCTAGCGACGAAGCTCATTCAAAACGGTAATCAGGGCATTGCCAGAAGAATTGGTGCAGGAAGCAATTTGGTCAAGCTGAAGAACAGTGTTACTGGGGAAATTGTTAATTTCCAAACTAACCCAAAAAATCTAGAATTTGAGACGCTGAATGAAAAATCTGTTTCTTCAAGTCTCAGAACTCAAGATGAAATAAGCAAAGACGAAGGAAACATTCAGATTGTTCCCTTCGATCCAAGAACCGAAAATGCAGAACGAGCTGAAAAGAAAAACCAACTGCCATATTATATGGCGCACTTCTTAACTACGATTACTCACATTACAATCTATGGTGATAGTGCTATTTCTGCAGGCGATGTCATTAAATGTCAATTTCCTGAACCGAGTGGTATTACAAGAGGAGAAACATCTCCGATTAACGAAGACAGCACGATGACGACTGGTAATTACATCATTACGAAGTGCAGACATATTCTGACTTTCAATGAAAAGGCAGAGTATATGCAAGCTTTTGAGCTTGTAAAAGATGGCATCGGTGGATTGCCGCAAACACATACAAACTGAGGATGATAGATGCAAAATCTAAGAGTTTTTGAAGGCATAGTAGCTGAAGATCCAACTTCAGATCTTGGATTAGAAGCTGATGAGCCACAGACAGGCAGAGTATTAGTCAGAGAAATCTTAGGACATTCCGACAGAGTGAGTTCCGAAGATCTTTTGCCGGCTTACATTATGATGCCTACTACTAGCGCAGGCGTTTCAGGAATTGGACTGAGTCCTACTGGTCTTCTAAAGGGATCTCGTGTCATGTGCATGGAACTCCCTGGTCAGGCAGCCGTGTATATTTTTGGTGTACTAAATTATGCTCCTGAAGATAACCATAGCGTATCATCTTATGCTCGAGGTCAAGGCGAACCAGAAGAAAAGACTCGTAATCGCGTTAAAAAGAGTGACGGTTTTGATATTGAACCAGCATCGAAATACAAAGCGAGATATCCTTATAACAATACTATGACTACTCGTAGTGGTCACATCTTAGAGTTCGATGATACTCCTGGATCAGAGCGTGTACAAGTTTATCATAAGTCAGGATCTTATCTCGAGATCTTGCCAGATGGCACTATTGTGACAAAGTCAGTAAAAGATTATGTTCAATTGGCTGCCGGTAATATGACAATCTTCAATGTCGGAGACGAGAAAGGTGATCAGAATATCGAGATCACATGTAACCAAGGTAAGATTGTTATCACTGCCCAATCAGATCTCGACATCTATGCAAACGAAGGTAACGTAGGGATCTATGCAAATAATGGCAGCGTACAAGTCGTATCAAAATCCGGCGTAGTAGATATTCAAGCCGCTCTTGTTGGAATCAATGCATGAGAGCGATAGTTTATGTTCCAGAAGTGCCGGGTTTAGAATGCAGCGCAAGCGGAAAGATATCTTTTCGTCAGCTAGAAGATTACTTCGTAGGTATCTCAAAGATTATTAGTCAGCTTAAACTGCAAGCGAAGTTTATTCAAGACGAGTGCGGCAAAGAATTGATTCAGGCTATTCGCGACATCGAAAAGCTGGTTGATGATATTACTGGAATTCTAATGACTGATGTCTTTAAGAAGATCAAGTCTAAAGAACAGGAGATGAAGTACAAAGTTCGTGAGTTCATGAAAGAAATCGACGTGTGGTTTCAGAAGAAGATCGTCGAAGCCTTGCTCAAGATTATTAGTATTCTTGGTATTCCGAACGTATTGCAAACTCCAATTCCATTCATTACTGCTGTTACACTTATCGATGAAAACGGTAATCCTGTCCGTTATCAGCCTGTGATCAAGGACTTCTTTACGAAGGAAGGTAAAGTCAAGATCAAGGCTGCTATGGCAGAGGACATCGAATCGATTCGTAAGTTCTTTGGCGATGGCAAATATGACGGCACTTTAGGCATCAAGAGTCCTGAACACGAAGCAGAAGAATTCTGGCAGAAAGCTTTGCGCTGGATGAAAGAACTGCTAAGCGATTTCATTGCCGCATGCATCAATGCAATGATTAGTTTACTGACTAAGATTCCTATCATCGGTCCTATTATTAAAAAGCTCGGTGTATTCATTGATCCTACGAAGCCTATTAAAGAACAGTTGAAACTCAAGTATGAAGAGTTTAAACAAAAAATTAAGAAGGCCAAAGAAGATGTCTTATCTGGAAAGGCTTTTGAAGATCTCGGTGAAAAGATACTTGAAGAACTGATAGACTTTGTCTTGAATCTGCCGATCCCATTATTTGGAACACTCGGCAATCTAATTGGTTTCGATAAAGAACAGCGTAAGAAGAAAGAAACGATTCACTCGAAAGAAGAATTGTGGCATCGAATTGAAGATGCATTCGAAGATGCCATGGAAAAGATCAAGAAGTTCTTTCAAACAGATTTACTGGCAAAGATACATGATATCATATTGAAAGCTCCAGGTTGGATCCTCAATCAGTTTCCAATCGTAAAGAAAATCGTAAAGGCAATCAAGCTGATCATCGATGTTTGCCGCGGTAAAGTATCAATATGCGAGGTTTTAAATATCATTTTGAAACCGATATTCAGTATTCCAGACGCAATCTTACAATTAATTCCGAATTGCATCGAAGTAAAAAGAACGAAGTACGGATTAGAACCGAATCCTGAAGTATCTCCACAGTGGGCGAAACCGGCATGACAGATCAATATATGATTTCTGAGAATGGATATTTCTTTACGGATATCAATGCTCCGACTCCAGAGGTGGCTTCTTATGGAGATTTAAATCCTCCTGCTCCACCGCCTTTTACTGTTCCAGAACCAGGAGTTACTACGCTTGATGATGGAAAAGTAGTAAGATACGAAGACAGTGAAATGATCATGAACTACTTTGTGTATGATGGCAGTGATAAGCTCGTTTCATATCTCGAAACGAACAAAGCGACTGGAATCATGATACAATATACCTTTACTCGAACAGTTGGTCCGCCGCTCGATGCCATTGGAAGCAACGAAGATTATCAAAACTTTGCTGCAACTGGGCAAGTGGAAGGTCTAAACGACGATGTGCCTAACGCTTCTATCGAAAACTATAGCGTTACAGAGACACGAATAGCGTCAATTGGACCACACGGCGAACTGATTCCAGCATAAATAAGATAAAAGCAGGGTAATATGGTAGACAGAATAGACACACTCACTACAAGAAAGACGACGCAGCGAGAGCCTGTGTTCACTGACTTTTACAATGACTTTAATATACATCCTCAGAACAAGCGTCTTGCTCTCCATACTGACGAACAAGCCGTAAGAAGATCGATGAGAAACATCTTGTCGACCAATACCAAAGAACGTTTGTTTAATCCTGAATTTGGCGGTGGCCTTCGAAGATTCTTATTCGAAGATATCTCCGTGATGACTGCAGATTTGATTAAAGATGCTGTGACGGATTCTATTACCAAATATGAACCACGCGCCAGAATCATCGATGTCTTAGTAATATCAAACGAGTTTGCGCATTCTTATGAAATATCGGTCTATTATGAGATAATAAATAATGCTAACCCGCAGACACTACAGCTAACCCTTTATAGAGTAAGATAATGGCAAACTCGAGCATAGTCCTTACACAATTAGATTTCGATTCCTATAAGGATTCGCTGAAGACATTTCTGAAATCTCAGGATAGATTTAAAGATTACGATTTCGACGGAAGTAACCTTTCGGTTCTTCTCGACGTGCTTTCGTATAACACCTATCAGAACGCGTTCTATCTGAACATGATCAGCAACGAGATGTTCCTTGACTCTGCTAAGTTGCGCGATAGTGTTGTTTCTCATGCCAAAGAATTAAACTATCTTCCGAGATCTTTTAGATCTTCATCAGCTGTGATTAAACTTGTCATCACTTCTTCAGATGCTACAAAGAGATCGATCGTCATTCCAAAGGGTACATCGTTTACTTCGCGTGTCGATGACTTCACTTATAACTTTAGTACTACTGAAAACTATGTCATTACAAACAGAACTCCGTCAGGATCAAACTTTGTATATGAGAGCGAAGCAATTCGAGTATACGAAGGCAACTATCTTAGCGACACCTATACTGTAAACTATGATAGACCACTTGTTTATAAGATTAGTAACAAGAGAGTGGATCTTGAAAGCTTACTAGTTACGGTCTTCGAAGATAACGGCACTACTGTTCAAACTTACAAGAGAGCAACATCACTCTTCGGCCATGACGGAAATTCAAAGGTCTTCTTCTTACAACCAGGAATTGGCGATGCATATGAGGTTGTCTTCGGTGACGGAGTAGTTGGAAGAAAGCCAAAGAACAACTCGGCAGTAATTATCGAATATCGAGTATGTACCGGCGAACTTCCAAACGGAGCATTTAAATTCATTAATACTGCTCGTATTGACAACGAACCAAATGTTGTTATTGAAACTATTACTGCTGCTGCAGATGGCGCGGTTGCCGAAGATCTTACATCTATCAAGTATAATGCGCCGCGAGCCTTTACAACACAAGAACGCGCTGTGACTTCTGAAGACTATGAGAACCTACTCAAAGCAAACTTCCCAGAAATCAATGCAGTTGTTGCATACGGCGGCGAAGATGCCAGTCCTCCACAATATGGTAGAATCTTCTTATCAATCGATCTTCAAGATGTAGATGGGCTACCAAAGATCAAAGAAGCAGAATATAAGAAGTTTCTAAGATCTCGTTCTTCTGTTGCCATTGAGCCGCTATTTGTTTCTCCTGATTATACGTATCTGTACGTCAAAACAAATATCAAATACAATATCAACTTGACAGGTTTAAATCCAGAAGATATTCGTACGAACGTTATCGATTCTATTCTGAATCACGCTTCTGTCAACCTGAATAACTTTGGTCGTACACTACGCTACTCAAGATTTATTCGAGATATCGACGCCGCAGAAACAAGCATTATTAGTAACGAAACTGAAGTTGAACTCGTCAAGTATCTGACTCCAGTGCTGAGTACGACAGTGACTTCTACTCCTACGTCAACTTCTGGTTCTCTTGTATCATTGGCAACTTCAGGCGTAGTGTCATCTGGCCAGAATGTAACGATTGACTTTAAAAATCCTTTAAGAAACGATGTTCCAGGTAAAGGTGCAGAGCACTTAATCGGTGACATTCATATCGTAAGTTCTTCGACATTTACCTATAATGGTTTGGCAAACTGCCGTCTTGAAGATAACGGTGATGGTATCATGCGTATCATCAATACTTCTGGAACACAGCACAGAACCATTCTTGATATTGGTACTGTTGACTATGATACTGGTATCATCAGAATCGACAACTTTAATATTACTAATTATACTGGCACTTCTTTGAAAGTGTACGCTAAGCCACGCAATCTTGACATCACTTCTTCCCAGAACGTGATACTAAATATTCTTGAAAATGACGTCGACGTCACAATTGAACAGATTAGAGAATAATGAAGAATATAGAAAAAAGAATATCTCCGTTAATTCAGAGCCAATTCCCTTCTTTTTATCAAGAAGAGGGAGAGAACTTCATTGCGTTTACTCGAGCTTACTATGAGTGGCTAGAATCGACTAACAATCCTTTGTATCATACTCGTCGACTTCCAACATACAGAGACATCGACGATACTACAGACGACTTCATCGTCCACTTCAAAGAGAAGTATCTGAAGAACATTCAGTTTGATACTGCTACTAACAAGAAACTTCTTGTGAAGAACTCGCTCGATCTGTATCGTGCAAAAGGTACAGAACGTTCGATCGACCTCTTCTTTAAACTTGTGTATGGTACAGCCGCTGAAGTACAATATCCAGCAGAAAAGATCTTCCGCCTTTCAGACGGCGTGTACGAAAAACCAGAATATCTTGAAATCGGATACTCGATCTATAATATCGACTATGTCGGCAAGCAAGTTGTAGGACAGCTTTCAGGAGCCAAAGCTTTCGTCGAGAAGTACATTCGTAGAAGAGTCGGTAAAGGTTTCGTTAACCTACTTTATATTTCTGGAAGACAAGGCGAATTTCGCAACGGCGAAGTAATCGGTCTAAATATCAATAATGAACCCGTATTCGATATTACCAAAAGATCGAAGCTAATCGGTTCTGTAAAGAGAGTCACAGTTCAGACACGCGGCCGAGACTTTACTGTCGGAGATATCGTAAGATTTACGAACAGCGATCGCGGTCTCGGAGGTTTAGCACGAGTAGAATCTACTAATTCTCAAACCGGCCTTGTTGATTTTATTTTTACAGACGGCGGATATGGATACACGCTCAATACAGAATCGATCGTCTCTGAAAAAGTATTAAATCTTAATCAAATCACCGCTGATTTTACATCTGAAAACTACTATCGACTGTTTGAACGCGGTGTTCAGCCCGTAGTCAATATCGGATATAGTGCAGCCACATCAAACGTTTCAGTTGGTAATACTGTATATCGTTATGCCGCGAATGGCATGCTTGCTGCACAAGGAAGAGTGCTTGAAGTTGCTCCTACATCGAATACAAACGGCTTTATCTCTGTGTCGCACACTTCAGGCGTATTTGTTCCGTCTGCTACCTATTATACTGGAACGAATAACACCGGAACAAGCTTTACGGCTAGTACGCTGACAGACAAGTCGATGTCTGGCAAGTTCATGAACGTACCGACAGATTATGCTGTTATTATTACTGCGCCTTCTTCTACATTTATTGTAGGCGATGTAGTACAGCAGCAAAATGCAGGATATATCACCGCTTCTGGTACAGTGGCAAATGTGATCCAGCTAGAAGGCGAAGTACAACTCACTCTTACCAATGCTCGCGGAGTTTTCAAGAACAGCAAGCGTATGGCGGACTGGGATTACAAAGTCGGAACAGGCACAATCACTACGGTTACTACTAGCAACGTAGTGACTGGAACGTCTACTGCCTTTAATAACAACTACATTAACTCTACGCTTTATATTACGGGCAACGTGGCGGTTGGTAACGTAGTCAGTGTAATCAATTCAACTTCTCTTATACTTTCTGCAAACGCCTCGGCAAACGCGACCGGAAATGCTCATAATTACGGTTTAACGTATAAGCTTATCAAGCAAAATGACAGCGGAACATATGCGAACGTAAGTTACGTGAATCTGAATGCAGGTTTGTATGACATTAAGAAGCAAGTTCATGTCATCGAGTTTGATGAATGCTCTTCAAACAATGTTACCTTTGCGAATAACATCTACATCTACAATAGCGCGAATGCGATTGTTGCCGAAGGTAGCGTGATCACTGCTAACTATGACACAGGATCAAACAGCGGAACATTAACATTCCTTTCTCGCAAAGGTTACTGGAACGAAACAGATACGGTATACACAACCGCGAACGCAGACAACTTTAAAATCACATCTTATTCGCTTGATATTACAGGCGGCGACTACGTTCGTTCATTCCCTTCGACGATCGTTGCTCCTCTCTCGAACACCACTGCAAATATCTCATCGATTAGTTTTGGAACAGGCGCAGGATTTGGTGTAGGTACGATCGGTGAAACCGAAGTCATCTTCATTGGTACTGATCTTATTGCTGCTAACAGCCAAGATACACTCGACTACAGTCGTCTTCAACTCTCTGTGACTGCGAATACTGGGTTCGATGAAGGTCAAAGAGTATATCAACAGATCCGCAAGGTTTCATTCAATCCTTCGACTGCAGCAAACGCAACGACAGGGTTTATTACTATTACAGATGCTAATACTTACTATATTGCAGGTGAGAGTGTTACATATGAAGTTGCTGCAGGAAATACAGTAATCAGTGGACTCGAAAGCGGTAAACCTTATTACGTGGCATTCTCAAATACCACTGGACTCATTCTTTCGAGTCCTGCAAACAAATATATTCATATCAATAGCACGAGTTTCCCTGGAGAAAGCTTTGCTAATACATCGTTTAATATTCCGGCGTTTGCTGCGACTCGCGCAAACGAATCTGGACACTATCTTTACAAGACCGCGCATGCAACATTATATGATGTGACTGGAACGAATCTCCTTATCAAGGATCCTATTCGCGACTTTGGTTTCACAAACAATACTTCGACGCCGGCGAATAGCAATATCCTTGTATATGGCAATAATCTTGTGAATACTGCAATTACAGCAGTAACAGAATTATCGACTGTTGCACAAGCAAATCAAGTGTTCGCTTCGCAGTTTATCTCTGCAGATGCATTCGGATTTCCAAAAAATCCACAAGGCAACTTACTCGACAATATGTACGCATGTCTGACGTTTGGTAGATTTGAGATCGGGATTATTGGATCACTCAATCAGATCAATCCAGGTGAAGATTATAACGTCGATCCTTTTGTTCTTGCACATCAACCATACATCTCAGGATTCGATCGTAAAGACTTTGTAATTACGTTTGAAAATGCAACGAGAAACTTTGTTGCTGGAGAAATAGTAAATCAATCTCAAGCAAACCTCAAGTTCTACGATCTGAAGGTTTCTTCAGGTGCATACAGTAATACGTATGATGCCAAGACATTTACTGTACAATCTCAGTACGAAGCCAACAGTTCATCAGAATTCATCTTCTATCGTAACATCACATCATCATTTAATCCTACAGACGAAGTCAACTCAAATACAGATTTTATTACAATCACTGGCAACGAGTTTGCAGCAAATGATCTTGTTCGTTACTTTACTGATAATGCGAACACTGCTGTAACAGGTTTATCGAACAACAGTTTCTACTACGTATTGACTTCTAACTCTACGGGTGTTACTCTTACAACTGAAGCAGCAAACACGCTTGCGAAAGTGAACATTACGCAGAGCTCAAACGTAGCAGAATTTAACTCAAATACTGACGTACAAAATAGTAATGATTTTATTCAAATCGCGACTGCGAATACATTATTTGCCAACGGCGGTCAAGTCAGATATGTCGTGACAGATGGAGTTGCCGCGGTTTCTGGTCTCGAAGCGAATGCTCTGTATTATGTTCGCTATGCAAATAGCACTGGCTTAGCACTTTCATTGACAGCCGGTGGAGCCAACGTCGATTTAACTGCAGCAAATCCTGGAAGTAATGGGCACTTCCTCAGAAATTATAATCCTGACTTGATTGGTCATCAGCTACGTAGCTATACGAACGAGTTCGCCAATGGTCAAATCGTTCAATACAGAATTCCGAATGGCAATACTGCCATCAGCGGTTTGACAGCAAATGCTGTTTACTATGTTGTTGCTGCGAACACCGTAGGATTTAAATTAGCTTCTACTTTAAGCGGATCTGCAATCAACATTACTGCCAACTCGACAGGCGGAGAATCACATACGATCGCAACTCTTCCAGGTTATCTTCCAAAGGATAAGTTGTTCCAGAATGTTGGCGGAAACATTGTCAATGCTACTGTTTCTTCAATCTTCTCGAATACTACTGGCAATTATGTCAGAGTAACTGGAAACACTGCACCTATTACAAATAACGCTTTGCTATATTCTTATACTGTACCTACGGCAAACGGTCTTATTTCGAGCGTAAGTCTTTTCGAGATTGTATCGACTGCCAAAGCAATTGTAAAATCAAGTAATAGTTCTCAGATGCTTGCCAAGAGAATCACGTTCGAAAACACCTGGTTGCCGAATGAGCCAATGATCGGCGAAGTTTCTGGCGCCGAAGCTGATGTGATAGGCGTGACTGAAGATATCACAGAATTATATCCTATCGGTTTGAATGCAGATATCACAGCAAACGTTGTGACATCGGATGGTGAAGTCACCGCTCTTCAAGTCATCGATTCAGGTTTTGCATATTCGAATGGCGAAATCGTTGACTTTGTATCAGAAGACAATCTGAGAGCTGGTACTGCAAAGATGATTCTCGACGGTCATGGCATTGGAATCGGATATTATAGAAGCTCGAAAGGATTCTTGTCTGACGATATCTACGTGCACGACGGAGACTATTACCAAGAATATTCATATGAGATTCTATCAAAAATCTCGGTAGATAGATATGCTGACATGTTTAAGAAGGTCATGCACACAGCTGGAACGAAGTTCTTTGGATCTGCATTGATCATAGAAGAAGCAAATGCGGCGCTCGCGCTGTCGAGCATTTCTACAGGCCAAGAAGTACAGTTTAATTCGAATGACGACGTTTCGACTGTGAATGATACTATTCAGACAGACATCGAAGATGTCAGTTTCAAGTTTAAGGTAATGGATGTCAACAATGATACTGATCTGATATCGTTAGGGACTAATCCTTATTATACCACACTCCCATTAAATGTACATGATTATTTACAATATACGACGTCAGAAGCACAAACACTTGGTGTAGGAACTTCTTCGAGTCTATCGAATAACGAGTACTATTACGTAGTGTTCGCAAATACGACAGGCATCAAGATCTCTGAAACAAGAGGCGGAGATGCTCTGAATCTGAATACTGTTGCAATCAGTAATACGCTCGAGCTTCATACGCTAACGAAAGTTATTAATCCGTTTGCAAATGGTGACTTGGTGCTTTACACTACATCGAATACAGCTGTTGAAGCAAGCATTACGGGCACGTTTACTACGAATACTGGCGCAGCGGTAGATTCATTCATTCGAGTTGCAAATAATAAGTTTAGAAACAGCGATTATGTCAATGTAACATTTGATTCCGCAACGTGTAATACACAAAGCTTTAATGCAAATACTGGCATTGACTATCAGCGTGCTAACACTGCTGCTAACACTGCTGCTAATACTGCAAATTCCTTCATCACGATCACTTCACATCCATTCACAAACGGGCAATCTGTATTGTATTATACAGATGCAGGAAACACTGCAATTTATGGATTGACTAACAATCAAATCTATTATGTAATTGAAACAACTGCTAATACATTTAAACTTGCTGTACAGTCCGGAAACACAGATTCGATTGCTAATATTGCTGCTTCTGCTATTAGTGAAACTGGTCACTATATTCTAAGAGGATTTAGTGGTATTACAAATGCAGCTTCTTATTACGTGATGGATGCAAACACTTCTGGCTTCAAGCTTTCTACAAACGCTTCAAGAACTAATATCATAAACTTTAAGAGCTCAAATACAGGACTTACGCTGAATCTTTCACAGAATAAGTTGACGAATGCACAATCATATTATGTTGTAAATACTACTCCAAATACGGTGAAACTATCGTTAACCGCGAATGGAAGTCCTATAAATATAACAGCGAATGGCAGCACTAGCGGAGACATCAACGCTGGTCACTTCTTGACAAAGACGATAGAGGAATAAATGGCAGTAACACAAAAACTCATTACGAGTAGTTTTAATGTAGCGGCAGCTGCAAACTTCATGAATAGCTTTGCTAACAATGATTACTTTGTGTATGCTGCTCGTCATATTCCTTATGCTAACAGCGACACGATTATTCCTGTTCCGAATAATAGCATTCGTGATACAGATACGAATGTCTATGACAATATGATCTTCGCGAAGAGAATTTCTTCGGATGATGTAGTTCATATGGCGAAAAAGAATCTATGGGAATCAAACACACATTATGCGATGTATGATCATCTTGACGGAGATCTTGAAAATAAAAACTTCTTTATCACGGTCGACGACGATACAGAATACAACGTTTGGAAGTGCTTGTTCAACAAAAGCACTGGCACTATCAATGTAAATTCTACTGTTGCTCCTTCTCGTGTAGGCAGTGCCGCTGATCTCAATCCTGTTGAGACAGGTGACGGGTATGTATGGAAATACATGTACACCATCACAAAATCCCAGTATGAAAAGTTTGCTACTTCGCAGTACGTTCCTATCATTGCCAACACTGCGGTCATCGATGGAGCTACTCGAGGAACGATCGAAGTCATTAAGGTAGAAGATCCTGGCGCAGGCTATGACAACTACATTGCCGAAGGCACGCTCTTAACTTCAGATATTACTGTTCAGGGTATTCCGACATTCTACGGTGCACCTGCAACCGCTGTATCGATCGATGACTATTACCAAGGTTGCGTCATGAAGATGACTTCTGGAGCCGCTATCGGGGAATATCGTAGAATCGTTAACTACGAAGGTACTGCTGCTCAGAAGAAATTCATTCTCGACGCATCGTTCCTTATTACTCCTTCAGCGGGAGACACTTACGAAGTATATCCATATGCATTCGTTTGGGGAGACGGCGAAGAATCGACTCCTGCAGAAGGAATTGTATATATCGATGCGGCATCTACAAATTCCGTGAATAGAGTCGAGTTGCTAGCGGTAGGAGAAAACTATCGAAAGGCTGAATCATATATTTCTGAACAGCCTGTTACTATTCCACCATCTATTTTTGATGAAACGTTTATTCAGCTTCCGCCGGTTGTGTCAAGTTCTACGTACTTCGCGCCAGCATCGTTGCGTCCAATCATTTCTCCAAAGAATGGACATGGCTCAGATCCTTACAACGAACTCTTTGCAAAAAGAATATGCATCAGCGCTAAGTTTAATAATAGCGAGAGCGGTATCGTTTCCACAGAAAATGATTTTAGGCAAGTCGGCGTAATTAAGAATCCATTGTTTACTGAAGTTGATATGAATATCAACAATGTAATTGGCCCAGGTTTTTCTGTTGGTGAGAAAGTCTATCAATATAGAAAGTTAAAGCTGCACGGCAACGTTTCAATTACAGCAGCTAGCACGACGATTGAAAAGACAGACTTCGGACTTCTTTCGACTACTGCTACTATCGTAAGCCCAGGAACTGGATACAATAGCACTGCGAATAATCAACTCGTCTTTAACAATTCTGGAACTGATGGAACAGGTGCAGCAGGCACATTTGCAAATAACGGTTCAGGAGTTATTACATCTGTTACAATTACTAATGCTGGTTCTGGATATACTTCAGCTCCTCTCGTTACGATCAATGGAGATGCAAGTGTATCAGGATCGAATGGAGTTATTACTGTAGCTCTTAGAAATCCAGATGCTCCTACTTACAAAGATGCCTTTGAAGTTGGCGACTATGTTCTTGTCACAGATGGTTCGAACAACTACATCTCGACTGTAGCCAATGTTCCGCAAGACTATCGTATTACGACTGCGAATACAAATAGCTCGTTTACAGCAGAAGATTGCGAAGTGTCAGCTATCGTCGTAGAAGCGAGCGGTATCGTATCGTTCTCTGGATCAAGTCAAATTGAATTGTCAAATGTCGCAGGCGTATTTACTTCTGGAAGTCGTATCATCGGAGTCGGTGGCATGTCAGGAGACACGGTCGTTCCTGTATCGGGTACGACAGCAACTATTACTGGAACGATTGAAATTAATGATAGAAATGCGAGTGCTTTCAACTATTCTCGCCAGCTAACTCGCCTCATTGGTACATTTAGCTCTGGTGGTGTACCGTTCCTCGAAGATGAAGAGATTAAGCAAGAGAGTCTGATTTCATATGCACAACCTCGCGGCAGAGTACACCATCTCGATGAGATCGAAGGTTCTGATATATTATGGATCAGTAACAAGTCAGGCATCTTCAATCTTGATCCTCGCGGAGTAAGAGATATCGCGGGCACAATATCTTCTGCAGAGCTTTCCCCATTATTGAATAAATACCCTGGAGACTTTGTAGTCGGTAGCGGAGAGGTTCTTTACTTAGAGAATCTTGATCCTATCGCTCGTAACGATAACAAATCAGAAATTATAAAGATAGTATTGGAGTTTTAATTAAATGGCTCTGGAAACCAACCTAAACGTATCTCCTTATTTTGATGACTTCGACGTCAAGAAGGACTTCTATAAAGTCCTGTTCCAGCCTGGTGTCGCAGTCCAAGCACGTGAGCTTAACCAGCTCCAGTCAATCTTGCAAAATCAAATTGAGAAGTTTGGTGACAACGTGTTCAAGCGCGGAACAATCATCGATGGTTGTACGATTACTAAGCATGATAAAGTTCCTTATATCAAGATCAACGATTTGACGACAGATGGTCTACAAGTCGATGTCAGTCTTTATAACAATCTGTATGTAAGAAACGCAAGCAACTTAGAAGCCCACATCAAGAAGACGGTTTCTGGTCTACAATCTCGCGCGCCTGATCTTAATACTCTGTTTGTAAACTACATTAACTCTGGAAATAACTTCGCGACAGATTCTTTTGCTGCAGATGAGACGCTCACAGTCTTCGACAAATCTTACCCTATCTTCAATATCAAAGTAAACGATGGCGCTTCTAAGTTTAGTAATAGCGACACGGTTGTAGTGATGTCGGCGCTTGCTGTACAAAATAGTACCGGCGGTGCAGCAGCAGCTGCAAGCTTTGCGGCTGGATCTGTAATTCAGAACGGCGTTGCAAATGCCGTGATTATTGAAGCTAACACAACTGCAAATAGCTCTGCTCTTATCTTGAAGGTGAGACCAGAATATCCTGATCTTATTTCTGCAAATACAATTAAGTTTAGATTCGCAGCTGGAGAATCTATTCGTAACGCTACATCTGGAGTATCTGCTAACGTAGTTGCAATTGTCGGTTCAGGTGCAGTTGGTTCTATTACAACAGACAGTCTAGGTAAAGTTACTGCAGTTCAGGTTGTTGGCCAAGGTTCAGGTTATTACGTAGAACCGCATGTTACCATCGCAAACAACTCAACTACTTCTACATTTACTGCCACTGAATTGGGCGAGCTTGAGCTTGCAGCTGAAACATTCCTTGCTACAATTCAGGTCGCAAATGCCACATCTGTTCCTATCGGAACTGGTTACGGTGTTACGATCGGAGAAGGCACGATCTATCAAAAGGGATTCTTCTCGAGAGTCGCTTCTCAGTTTGAGGTTGTAAACAAGTATTCAAACACTGGCTTTGATAAGTCTGTCGGTTTCTATACAAACGAAAGCATCGTCAATTCAAATCAAGATCAGTCGCTTCTTGATAATGCCACTGGAACTTTCAACTTTTCAGCTCCTGGTGCAGATCGTCTGAAGCTGACACCAGTCATCAGCGTACTGACAAAAGCAGAAGCAGATGCAAACTCAGAATTCCTTCCAATCATCGAGTTCACTGATGGTCGTCCGTATCGTGTAAATCAAGATACTGTTTACAATGTCATTGGTCGTCAACTAGCAGCAAGAACCTACGAAGAATCTGGCAACTATGTCATCGATCAATTCCTTACATTGACAAAAGATTCTGGTACATTCTCAGATACTGCAAGCCTTGTGAACATGAACATTGATCCAGGTAAAGCTTATATCAACGGTATTCGTATTGAAACTATCGACAACTATAAGCAAAACATGAACAAGGGTACGACGAAGCTGAATGATCCTGCTTCACAGACTCGTCTTGGCTACGGCAACTACTTCGAAGTCGACGAACTTGCTGGTTCGTTCAACTTTGACATCGGCGGAGAAGTCGAACTGCATAGTACAGCTGCTAATTATCTTAGCACAGGCTCGACTACTATCACTAGCCCTGGCGCAAAGATCGGTACTGCAAGAATTCGCACCTTTGCTTGGCAAAGTGGAGATGTAGGCAACGCAAATGCCGTTTACAGAATGTATCTCTTCGACATTAAGATGAATGCTGGTAAGAATGTCAAAGATGTAAGAAGCATTTATTCTAGCTCAGGAAATAAAGCAATTGCTGACACAGTAGTTAGTGCTACACTCGGAGCGGTGCTTTATGATACAGTCGACTCTTCGCTTCTTTTCAAGCTGAAGAATGCTACGTCAAATGTGTCGAACATTACGTATCAATATAGAACCATTAATGCATCTGAAACTTCTAATTCTGCCGGCTATGTCGTTCTAAATCTTCCATCGAATGAATATTTCCCATATACAGAAGAGCTGAATACTTCTGAGAAGCGTGATCTGATTGTAATTCCTAACGGAAATTATAAGTCGCAAATTGTGGCTACTGGTTCAATCGAAGTGTTCGGAGCAAATGCTACAGTGAATGGTACTGGAACATTGTTCAATACTCAATTTTCACCCGGTGATTGGGTTCAAATTTCTAACTCGAGCGGATATAACGCTAACACGACTTATGCACAGATCGCATCGATTGCAAACAGTACTTCGTTGACTCTTGCCACAAATGCAGGAAAAACTTATTCTGGCGGTAGTATTACTCTTTATTACCCTCAAAATATTCCGATCTCGCTGACAAATAAGGCATCGAAGTGGGCAAATGTCGACAGCTCGAACAGTCAAGTCATGACGATCTACTTCGGTAACAATGTCGCTAATGCCACTTCAAATGCTGCCGCTTCGATGCCAGTTTCAGTGGTGTATAATGCGCAAAGAAACAACGTAAGCTCTGCTGCCAAGACGTCAAATCGCGGCAACTACGCCAGAATTCGTATCGCAAATAACAACAGCGCAGGTATTCGTGGACCATGGCCTCTCGGCGTATCAGACGCATATCGTCTGCGCGGAGTATGGAGAAAAGACGCCACTGTTCAAGATATCACGTTTGACGTATCGACAAACATTGCAAATTCCGGAACTGCGAATGCGTTTATTACCGTAACAAACAACCCATTTGCTAACGGCGATTCACTCGTATATTCGAATGCTGCAGGTGTAGGTGTACTCGGCGGCTTAACTAACGGCACTACATACTACGCAGTATACGCCAACACAAGCGGATTCGCACTCTCTGCTACTCGCGGGGGTGCAAACCTCACTCTTACATCGAATAGTTCTTCTACTCATAAGTTTACTGGTAATACCATGTACTTCACTGAGAACACGTACGGTGTAACAGACGTCACGAATCAGTTTTATATTGACAGCGGTCAAAATGAAGATTTCCTTGATATTTCTAAGCTTGTAAGAAAACCGAGATATGATACGCTTGCGGCGAATGACGTCCTTCTTGTAAAGTTTGATGCTTTCCAATCTGCATCAGGCGTCAAGACAATTTCTTCTTATACGATTAACGATAGTGCAAATCTTGCTTCTCTAGTGAGCGACGTAAGTATTAATACCATGGAACTCGCCGAGTTCGAAGGAAAAACTGGAATTTATTATGATGTAAGAGATTGCGTAGATCTTCGTCCATCGGCGGCAAATACAATCAACTATGTGACTGATATTTCTTCGGTTGCTGCTGGTGCAAACGCCGCATCGATTATCAATCCTACGCTTCCTTCAAATGCAAACTACTTCTCTTCGGCTAGCGCATTTTTCCCAGTGCCTAACTCTACATTGTCTGCAAATGTAAGTTCCTATCTTGGAAGAGTTGATCGAGTTATTATCAATTCGAACGGCGGATTTGAAATAAGAAACGGCGAACCAGGTATTTCTCCTGTTCTGCCACCCGCACAAGACAATTCGCTTACTTTGCAAATATACAATATTCCTCCGTATCCTTCTCTTCCAGAAGTACTTTCTGCTGAGATGATTGCTATTACAGATACGAAAGTAATGAGCGCCATTTCTGGAAAAAGAAAGAGCACCTATACTATCAAGCCTTCAATCAGCGCTGCTCAAAGAACTCGCATTCAACAGCGTCGTTATACGATGGCTGATATCGGTAGCCTCGATAAGAGAATTAAGGATCTGGAATATTACGTATCGTTTACTCTTGCAGAAGCATTAGCAAAATCAAGATTTATTCCGAGTAGTTTAGATGCGGCTCTTGATAGATTTAAGTTTGGATTCTTCGTAGATCCTTTCACCGATTATGTTTATGCAGATGTTGGAAATCCAGAATTTTATGCTACTATTAAAAACGACCAGCTTGGACCATATCTGAGAGAGTTAAATCTTCAGTTTAAGCCAGATGGCACAGGACAAGAAGATGGCATTCTGACACTTCCATATAACGAGTTTGTGATTGGAGAACAGAGCGTCGCAACTGCAGGACCTCTTCCAGTTGCAAATACTGCTGCAAATACTGCCGCGAATACAACTGGAAATGTTGTTGTTACTACTGTTACTCAAAGAATAGAATCAACAGTAGCAAGAGAAAGAAGCACCAGCGTTTCGGATTCTGGCACAGTGTTCGAAGAATTTGTTTATCGATTCAGCAGTCTTTCTGGACCAGCCGAACTTTATGTAGTTTCTCGCGACAATGCCATTTCGGCAACTGTCTATCAAGGAGCTTCAGAAAATGGTCCATGGACAGCCACTCAAACTTCTGCGTCTGCGACTGGAATTACCAGCGCTGATATTGCCAGACTCTATCAAATAAACCAGCTTAACGATGGTCGTGGAGTCGAGCATGTTGGAAGCATTGAGCGCAAGTCATATCCAACCGGTATCGATTCTGGTACTTTCCTTGAAGATCAATTTAAGATCACATGGACGCATGATCCTGCTGCAGGCCAATATGCAAAGGTGAGAATATACAAGGGTAAGAAACGCGGAGGTCTATTTGGTGGACAAGGCAGAACAGGAACTTATGGTTACCTTCTGCAATATCCGACAGATTCTGTAACAACTTCGACAATTACGGTAGCGAATCCAAATACGTTTGAATATACGGGCGCTGTACATAACATAAATCCAAGTTCATTCACAATTACCAATTCGATGTTTAGTTATTTTAACTTCGACAGAGGATCAGATCTATCTTACATTGCTGATTCTCAGAAGTTTATAATTTCTGTATCTGGCTTGAAGCCGAATACGAATCATACGTTTACGTTTGATGGAGAAAACAGAACTTCGAAGTGTTCACAAGTAAGAACATCTACGACGAATACTACTGGCCTCCGAAGCGACGAAAACGGTGTCATGACATTCGATTTTTATTATGACGCCGGTCTCGATGAAGCAGCAACTGATGCAGCGGCACAAAATCGTATCATCTCTAATATTGCTGGACAAAAACGATTTGTAATTGAAAATACTGATGGAACTTCGAGAGCAGCAGGCGCAATTACTCTTGCCTACTACTCTAATCTTCCTGCTACAAACACTAATAATCTGAATGTTACTGCTTCGACCACTTCTACTTCTGTTGCACAAGCTGACGCCAGAACGAACACTCAGGGTGGTGGAAATGCGACTGAAACCGCGGTTGATACATTTATTGATCCGAGTGGTACTTACAACGTGATCAGACTCGATCTTCGAAACTTTGAATCACAGATAAATTTCAATCTACCATAAGATCGATAGAGTAGTAGATAAATAATAAAAATAAACGAGGAAATGCATGTCTGCCTTTAACTATATTCAAACCTTTTACGTGAATCCGCAAACAGTGGCTAACGCTCCTGAAGTCATGCTCACATCCATCGACGTCTTCTTTAAGGCTAAGCCTGTGCGTGGAGCCACCGTTTCAGGCGCAGTGGCTCCTACAGTAAACGCTTGGATTTGCGAAGTAGAAAACGATTCTCCTTTTGAAACTCGTCAGCTTCGCAACTCCATGACTCTTATTCCATATGATTTGATTAATACTTCTCAAGATGCTTCGGCGGCAACAGTAATCGGATTTAAAGATCCTGTTCGTTTGGCCACTGGAAAGCATTACGGATTAGTTCTTAAATTTAATGATCCAGGATTTGATGTATGGCAAAACGTACTCGGTGATAGACTCGTAACCGACGGTCAGATTACTAATACGTTGTCTGTAGGTTCAAGAGGAACACACGGCGGCAAGCTATATGTTCCTACGAATACTTCTTCTCACCGTTCGCTAAGCGATAGAGATCTGAAGTTTAAAGTAAAGGTTGCCAGATACACTGCTAATAACATTACAATCAGCCTTGTAAATAAAGATTATGAATTCTTCACGATCGATAACACCAACACAGGTGCATTTATCGGTGGAGAATATATCTATCAAGATATCGCCAATGCCTCTGGTACTGTTACGGTTTCTACGAACAGCTTAAACGTAGTTGGTGTTGCAACAACTTTTACTAATCTTCTTGGCGGCGCTAAAATTTTAGTTCAAAGCGGTGGATCTAAACAGATTCTATCTGTGAATGCTATTACGAATGCCACACACATGACAATTGCAAGCTTACCAGCTTTCTCTGCTTCTGGAATCGGTTATAAAGTTCCACCCGTAGGTTTGGCATATAACATAGATTATCCAAAAAATAAACTGATTTTGGTCGACTCAACTGCAAATACTACAAATAAATTTGCCGTCAGTGGTGGCAGAATTATAGGAGAAAGATCGGGAGCGACTGCAAATATTGCTTCTATCGATCGCTATCCAGTTGATAACTTTAAACCTTCGTTTCTCATTGGCAATCCTTCTGGCTCTACGTTTACGCTGAATTATAGGATTGCCAACTCTGCGAATCAGTTATCTTCTACATCGACAAATATCAATCTTCTGCAAATGAATGATTCGGCAACCACAGGATATATCTTATCTCGCTCGGTTGAAGTTGATGGCTCAAATCTTTTCGGAGACAGAAAAAAGTCGGTTGTTGCAAATCTGAATATTGCTGTGAGCACAGCTGAGATCGATCGCTTTAGTGTTCCTTATGCAACTACCCGCGAACTTGACTTCTACTTCTATCAGAACGACATCAACAACGTTTACACAGAGACAAGAACAGTAGGACTTAGCAGCATTGCTAACTATGACACAGAAACTGGTGCAAACGGTCTTGCTAAATCGAAGTATGTCTCAAAGGTTATTAAATTTGCTCAAGACAAATATGCAGAAGATATCGTAGTATATCTGACAGGTTATCGTCCGGCTGGAACAGAAATCAAAGTCTATGCGAAAATTCATAACGCTGCAGACAGAGAATCATTCCAAAGTAAAGCATGGACTCCTCTTGTATTGAAAGATAATATCGATCGCTTTAGCTCGACAGATCCAAATGATATGTACGAGTTTACATATGGATTCGATACAGCCCCTGAACTTCAAGCCGCTCTTCCAGGAACAGGCACGATTACTTATGGTTCGAATAGCATCGCTACAACAAGCAATCATTCTGCTACAGTTACCGCGGGTGATTTGATTCGAATCAGAGATCAAGACTTTGGTAATCATGAAGTGTTTGTAGTTTCGGCAGCAAATACCACTGCCATCGAAACATATCGAAACATTACAACATCAACTCTCGTGTCTTCTCCTGGCCGACCAACAAGATCAGATATTGTTATCGATAAACTGAAGTATAGAAACGTCGCATGGAACAATGCTGAAAATGATAACACTGTAAGATATGTCAACTCTGAATATGTTGAGTTTGATCTCTATACATCGATGCAAATCAAGATCGTTCTTCTTGCAACTCAATCTCATATTGTTCCAAAGGTAGAAACTGTCAGTGTAGTCGGAGTATCGGCATAATGTTGATGAAAACTGAAACTGACGGGTTCATGAAAGATACTTCTACTGGAGCTTTCATAAATACAGATGATGCATCTTATGCAAAGTTTGTAGCAGAAAGATCGAAAGTGAAGAATAGCAAAGATCTATCAAATAGAATAAGTGCAGTCGAAGATGATCTCAAAGAAATTAAAACTCTACTCTTACAAGTAGTGAATGGAAGAAATTAATGTCAAGACCAGTAGCTAATGTTGATGTAATTACCGACTCATTCGAGATTTGGCTCTTAGAGACCAATGAACTTCTTCATGCGCTCTCGACAGAAATCATCACTGCAAACAGCACATATGCAAATACAGGTAACACTGCGTTTCCAAGAACAGCTCAACTGTATGGAACGTTTGGTGCTAACAATCTAGTCGTAACAAACTGGATGAAGGGCGGTAACGTCAACGGTTCGTTTGCGAATCTGATGATCAGTACGAACACGGTTCTGAGCAATGTGACATCGACCGAAATTCGTCTGGAAGTTGCCAATGGTTCTTCGAACACATTCATGTGGCAGTATGGTCTACATGCTGGTTTGACCGGTGCAAACCTCGTAGCCAATACGACCAAGCTGACGATTCAGTCTAACTCTACCACGAATACAACAGCAACTGCATTCGCAGTTGTTGCCGCGAATAGCACTAACACTGCTACTATGAATCCAATTAGCTTTAGCACTGGACTCTTCGTCGCGAACACGATTCAGATCTCTCTTGGTGCTAACGTCACTGCCAATGCTACAAACGGCGGTACGATCCAAGTCACAGGATCAGGTGCAGTAGGTAACAGTGTATCAAATAGCAGCGGTCTATATGTAGGCAACACTGTTACGAACAGTCAAATGACGAGCGTTCGATTCTTTGCATCAGAAGGTAGCAATACCGTACTCGCAAACAATCAGCTCATCAGCATTGCAAATAGCACTTCATCTGCTAACATGGATCCTATCAGTTTCACGACTGGTATCTTTACAGCTAACACAATTCAAGTTTCTCTTGGCGCCAACGTGACTGCAAATGCTACTAATGGTGGCACGATCCAAGTCACAGGAACTGGCACAGTCGGTAATACGGTTGCAAATAGCAGCGGTCTACATGTAGGTAATACTTTAAACTCTTCGCAAGTGACTGCAGTTAGATTCCTTGCATCTGAAGGTTCAAATACCACTCTTGCAAATACTCGAATCATTAGCATCGCTAACTCGAGTGCCACTGCAAACATCGAGCCAAATGCATTTAAGACTGGCATCTTTACTGCCAATACTATTCAGATTTCTCTAGGTGCCAATGTAACTGCGAATGCTACCAACGGCGGTACAGTTCAAGTAACTGGATCTGCCACTGTTGGTAACGTAGTCGCTAACAGCAGCGGAGTCTTTGTAGGCAACAGCCTCAACTCTGTTGAACACTCTGCTGTCAGAGTCTATGCTGTTGAAGGTTCGAATACCACTCTTGCAAATACTCGAATCATCAGTATTGCCAACTCAACATCAACATCTAACGTTACTCCGACAGGATTCTTTGCTGGTATCGTCACTGCCAACCAAACAGTTGTTGCAGTCGGTGCGAATGTCTTTGCAAATGCAACTACTGTACTTGTCGGCAACGCGACGTTTAATACGGCGATTGGTAATGGATCGATCACTGCATCTGCTAATCTTACCATCACGCCAACAAGCCATCTTGTTGTTGTAGGTGCTGCAACAGTCAGTTCGAACGTTGCTCTTGCAAACACGCTGGCAGTTACAGGAAATACAAATCTTTCGAATACGCTCTCGGTAACAGGAGCTACTGTACTTTCAAATACATTGGCGGTGACAGGTGGAGCCACTCTTTCAAATACGCTCGCAGTCACTGGTCCTGCTACACATGCAAACATCGTGACTTTCAAGACTGAGCACGTAGTTGATGTCTTTGCAAACGGAAATCTTGGAGCTACGACTGGCTCAGATCTTCTTGTCTTCGAATATCCAAAGGCAGACTATAGCACAGCTAAACTTCTCATTCAATTGAAAAATGCCGGTAATACACAGATCTCTGAAGTACTACTTGCTCATGATAATTCGACTGCGCAGCTTACAACATACGGTACGGTTTCTTCACCTGTTGCAGCTAATTCCGGAGTTAGCTTACTTGGTACTTTCTCTGCGAACGTGGCTACGGCAAACGTAAGAGTGTATGTCAATCAAACAAGATCTAGCACGGCTGCAAAAGTTGTTGCTCAATTCATTAAGTAAGGTAATATATGTCAGGCGCAAATAATAGATTTAAGGTTGATAACGGTCTAGTTGCTTCTGGCAACGCGATCTTCTATGATCGTGTCGACGTAGAAGCCAACGCGCACTTTAAAAACGACTTGTTCGTTGTATCTGGTAACCTTGTTGTTAACGGATCTCTTGTTTATGCTAACGTTACCATCGGTCAAGGTGGTGTTCTTCTGATTGCAGATCAGCAGCCACTCGGTAATACTTCAAATCGTTTCAATGCATTCTTATATGATACTATCTCGTATAGTACACTTCGCCCGAATGCAAATGGTGGTGCTCTCGGTACTACCACGGCAAGATTCGACGTCTTTGCAAATAACATCACTGTTACGAACACTGTTAACTTCCCAAGTGGAGCAGGTGTTAACTCGACTCTTTATACTGGTACAGCAAGCAATGCTAACACAGTATACAATATCTCGGCAAATGGTATCGTAGTTCGAACTGGCACAGGAACAGGAACAACTGTATCGATTGCTTCTACTGACGGGCTGAGTGTTCTTAATGGAAATGGTGTAGCTGGTAATCCAACGATTAGCTTCGTTGCAAATGCTGGACTCTTTACGAATACTGCGGGTGTATGGGTTAACGCTTCAGCTATTACTGTAGGTACACTTCCTACAACTCGTGGTGGAACAGGCGGCAACATTAATAACCTTCTACCTACGCAATCTGCTGGTGTAAAGGGTTACGTACTCTCATCAAACGGTGCTGATGGTGTTCTTTATTGGTCTGCACTTGCTGGACCTCAAGGCGCTCAAGGTGCAACTGGTGCTCAAGGCGCTCAAGGTGCAACTGGTTCGCAAGGACCTATCGGTGTGCAAGGTTCAGCATCTACTGTTCCTGGTCCACAAGGAGCTCAAGGTATAACTGGAGCTCAAGGCGCCCAAGGAACAACTGGTTCTCAAGGTCCACAAGGACCTTCAGTTCAAGGACCGACTGGACCACAAGGTGCTCAAGGTATTCAAGGACCACAAGGACCACAAGGAACAACTGGAGCTCAAGGCGCAGCATCGACAGTTCCTGGTCCACAAGGTGCTCAAGGTTTACAAGGAGCCCAAGGTCCGCAAGGGGCGCAAGGAATTACAGGTGCACAAGGTGCAGCATCAACAGTTCCTGGGCCTCAAGGAGCTCAAGGTTTACAAGGAGCTCAAGGTGCAACAGGTGCGCAGGGACCTGGAGGTTTGAATGGTGCACAAGGTGCTACTGGTGCTCAAGGACCAGCAGGTTCAAGTATAACGGGTCCTCAAGGACCACAAGGTGCACAAGGAAGTGCATCTGGTGCCGTAGCTCCTATTCTCAGACACGTTACAGCTGGATTTACAAGTGGTGGTCAAGTCTTTGTAACCGGTTCTACTCCTACTGCTTCTGCCGCTGGTGATATCTGGATCGATACAGCAGGAACTACGGGATATACACAAAGTCTCTCATCAAATGGATGGACTCGATTGCCGAACGGCGTGATTCTCCAATGGGGAACAGTAACTGTTACTCCAAATACCACAGGATCTGGATCATTTCCAACATCGTTCACCGCGGTTGCCCGAGCTGTGATGAATGGCGTAGGAGATACAAGTGTATTTGGACAAGCTTCTAAAGCTGCAACAATCTTTAGTGTTAGCACAACTGGTTTTAGTTGGTTTAACGGAGATGAAAATTCTCACACTGGTTACTGGTTAGCAATGGGATATTAATAAAATGACAATTTACTACAGCCCAACAACAAAAGGTTTTTACGATACTGATTTTGGGTATCCGTCATTGCCTCAAGATATTATTGAAATTACCGCAGAGCAACACCAACAGTTTCTCCATGGTATGAATATGCAAAATAAAGAATTGGTTTTATCACAAGGAAATCTTGTTTTACAAGATCGAGTCGTGGTAATTACTTGGGAACAAATTAGATCGAAAAGAAATAATCTTCTGGCTTTATCTGACTATACTCAAATGGCAGATTGGCCTGGAGACAAAGTTTCTTGGGCTACGTATCGTCAAGCACTCAGAGATCTTCCTCAAACTTATACAAATGCCGCTGATGTTATTTGGCCGACTGCACCAGGAGCATAATAAGTGCCTCTAACGTTTTTATCTGCTAAAGCTGTTAAATATTGGAATGGCTCGTCGTGGGTAGGCAGTCAAGATTTTGGTGCTGTTAAAATGTGGAATGGATCTACATGGCAAGTTGTCGGCATACGTCCCTATGCAGATGTGGCCTTAACTACTTTTTCTCCTGACGGTGGGGCATCATATCCGGGAACATATCTCTCTGACAGTCAATATAATACTGGAGCTTCGATTACTATTAATGCTTCAGCAAGTGTAGTTTGGAATTGGAGCGCGGATAATTCTAACGGCGGAGCGTCTGTTGTAAATGGAGGAAGCGCATCAAGTATTACATTTACTCTTTCTTATGCCGGTTACTCTTATGATACTTCCTTTCTTGTTAATGCTTCGAACGGCGCGGAAACTAAATATTGGGAAGTTTACTTAGAATCTCTAACTTTTGATTAAACATAGCGGAAGAATTAAATGGCACTGAAAGCTAACATTACAATTGATCAAGGCACATCTTTCGCAACCACGATTGATGTCACCGATGAAGAAGGTAACATCGTAAATCTAACAGGATTTACAGGTGCCGCACAGATGCGTAAGCATTACACGTCATCAACTTACTATTCTTTCAATGTTGCTATCACTGCTGTAACAGGTGAAGTTACTCTTTCGATGACTGCTAACGCTACAAATAACGTGGCTGCAGGAAGATATGTATATGATTGTGAATTGAATGACGGATCCGGAACGATTTCTCGTCTTGTTGAAGGTATAGTCACCGTCACACCAGGAGTTACAAGGTAATGGCAGGCACATCTCGTCTAGTTGCCAAGATTACAAACAATAACGGCAGATTGTCTTCTGCCGCACCTATTACTCTGAAGAATCAAATTCAAGAAATCCGCAGTATTGAAGACATCGCAGATGTTGTCGAGACTGATGTGACAGACGGAGCTACACTAGTTTATAATTCTGAAACAGATAAATATGAAGTACGACAACTACAAATCGAGGACCTCGGCGCCATAGACGGCGGTTCTTTTTAATAAGGAAACAAGATGGCTAACTTAATTCAGATCAAAAGATCGTTAACGACTGCCACCGCTCCGTCATTAGCTAATGGTGAATTGGCCTTTACAGCAAACGGTGATCATCTGTTCATCGGTTCCAATGGTGCATCAATCACCATTGCTGGTAAGTTCAATCCCGGTGTGCTCACTGCTAACCAAGCTCTCGTAGCTAACGGTACTTCTGGTATCGACAAGATTATTACGGCTAACGCTGTTGTAACTACACTGACTGCCAACGGTTCGACCGGTACCGCAGGGCAAGTGCTAAATTCAAACGGAACAGTTGCCTATTGGGCAGATCCTGCATCGAGCTCATTTACACTTGCTGCTGATTCTGGAACAAGTGACACGTTCAATACAGGGGAAACTCTGACATTTGTTGGCGGTAATGGTTTAACTACTACCGTTTCAAACAACCAAATTACTATTGATGCCACAGCAGGCACAGACGGCGGTCTTGCATCTAATGCGACTGGATTATTTGTTGTTGCAGGTTCTGGTCTCGTTACGAATAGCACGGGTGTACACGTTGGTTCTGCAAACGGTATCAACGTTCAGGCTGATACGGTCGGACTTACAACTGGTTCGACACTTACAGTTAACTCGACTGGTGTGCATGTTAATTCAGCACTGTCAATTACAGATCTTTCTCTTTCAGGAAATCTGACTGTTCTCGGTACGCTTTCGACAATCGATACTACCAACTTAACAGTCAAAGATTCGCTGATTGAACTTGCAAACGGCAACGCTTCATCCGACCTTCTTGATATCGGCCTTTATGGGCAATTCGGTTCGAGCGGAGCTAAGTATACCGGTCTTTTCCGCGATGCTACAGACGGCGTCTATAAGCTCTTTACTGGTTCTCAAACAGAACCTACAACAACTGTAGACACTGCTGCAGCTGGTTATACTACTGCTACATTACAAGCATTCTTAACCTCTGGCGGTCTTGTTTCGAACTCGACGGCTGTAACACTTACAGCAAACTCTACGCTTGCAGTTAACATTACTGCCAACTCTCTGTCACTCTCGACTCCACTCGCAGTGACATCAGGCGGTCTTGGACTGAGCAGTATTGCAACTGGTGCAATTCTTGTTGGTAACGGATCTGGAACAGCAACTGTTCTTTCTGCTGCTACAGACGGTTACGTTCTACAGTCGAACGGTACTTCGGTCGTATATGGTACACTTGATGGAGGCACATTCTAATCATGGAAGTTGAATTTGTTAATGAATATATCAGTAAATTGGTTGCAAAAGTACACGATCTTACAAATCAAAACTTAATGTTGGAAACTCGCTTGGCGCTCCTCGATCGGGCGCTGAGCGAGTCTAACGTAGAACTGCAAGCTCTTAAGCAAAAGAACGAAAAGAAAAAACAGGTAGAAGATTCCTCTGTATAAATATCATGAGGATTATATAATCCTATCATACTCTATATAGAGGTTGGGAATGCCGAATAAATTTCAATTTAAGCGTACGACAGTCTCAGGTCGTACAGCTAATACTACGAACGCAGCAAACGCGGCCTTTATTGACAAGGGCGAGTTGGCTATTAACTTAGCCGATCGCAAAGTCTTTTCTTCAGACGCGTCGAATAATATCTTCGAAGTCGGATCCAACCTCTCAAGTCTCGCAGTTACAACTCTTGTTGCTAACGGTTCTTCGGGTTCCAATACACAAGTTCTAGCCTCGAATGGCACGGGTGTATATTGGACATCTGCTACTGCTACTCTCGGCTCTGTTAACTGGGCGCAAAACGCTGCTCCATCAGTATACATTAGCGCTGGCACTCCAACAGTCATTGCGCAGATTAGTCTTACCTCTTCAGGTAGCCCGATTCAAATCATTGCACACGGCGATGCCAATCCTCTCACTGCTGGCGGTTGGGGTAGATTACAGCTTTATCGAGGTTCAACGCCGATCGGTGCTCAGACTCACTTTGAGTCTTCTAACGGAAACGAAAACGTTCCGTATTCACTTCAATTCATTGATACTCCTCCTGCAGGAACCTACACGTATTCTATTAAATCTAACTCTGTTACTGGTAACACTCAGTACGGTGAAACTGATGGACCAGTAATTTCTGTCGTAGAACTTCAAAACGTTGTAGGTGCACAGGGTGCTCAAGGTGCACAGGGAGCAACTGGAGCCCAAGGTGCGCAAGGAATTACGGGCGCACAAGGCGCCACTGGGGCACAAGGTTCGCAAGGTGCAACTGGTGCTCAAGGTGCACAGGGAGCTCAAGGACTTCAAGGAGCACAAGGAGCAACTGGAGCTCAAGGACCACAAGGTGAGACTGGAGCTCAGGGCGTTCAAGGCGCACAGGGACCACAAGGTGCACAAGGTGCAACTGGTCTCGGATTCAAGATCGCAAAGTCATATGTTTCTGTAGCAGCACTCACAGCCGATACCTCACCGACTGGTATCTTGGCTGGTGAATTTGCTATCGTTGAAACTGGTAATGTAAACGACGCAGAAAACTCAAGACTCTACCTTTGGAATGGATCTGCATATTCATACGTATCAGATCTTTCGGGTTCGACAGGATTTACAGGACCTCAAGGTGCGACTGGTCCACAAGGCGCAACAGGACCTCAAGGTGTGCAAGGACCACAAGGTCCAGGTGTTGATGCCAACTTAAGTGTTACATGGGCTAACACACAGATCTTCAATGCCAACGTTACATTCAATGCTGGTGTCATCGCTAACAGTTCGATTGGTGCCAACGGAGAAGTACTGACGTCGAATGGAACTTCAGTTTACTGGGGTCCAGCTGCGGTCGCTTCGAACGTATACACAAGCATAGTAACGTATACATACTCGATCTCGTCTAACACGACTGTTATTACAGGCGCAGATGCCAATACGCAAATTCTTTCATACACTGCTGGCCTCGAGAGCGTGTTCCTCAACGGTTCGAAGCAGATCTCGACCACAGATTATACCACTCCGAACTCTGCGGCGATTACGTTTACTTCGAATGTCATTGCAGGTGACGTCGTTCAGATCGTCGCTCAGATTCCTGCGCTTAGCGTAATCGAAGGCGCATCGAACTCACAGACAACTTCGACAACTGCAAATACCATCGTAGACTCTTTCGCGAAAGCAGCATACAGATCAGCTAAGTATTACATACAGATTACATCTGGATCAGACTATCACATCACAGAAGCATTACTTCTTCATGATGGCTCTCAGGTCTATGTAACCGAGTATGGTACAGTATATTCAAACACATCACTTGGTAATGTTAGTGCTAATATTAATTCCAGTAACGTAAATCTGCTGGTTGCTCCTACAAACTCTTCGAGCGTAGTAAAGACGAAGAGAATTACTCTTGACGTATAAATAGAATAAAATCTGAGGGATAGGGAACCAGATGACTACACCAGTTAATTTTCGCGTTAAGAACGGGTTAACCGTAGCGAACGGAATAGCAGTAACAGCCGGAAACGTTGTAATTTCGAGCGGTCAACTCGTGATCGGTGCTACTGCGATCAACTCAACTTCACTCAGCCAATCGGCTGACAATGCATACGCTAACGGCGTGAACTATGCAGACGGTAAAGCTGCTGATGCTTATACGAATGCTGTAGCTGTAGCTACTGGTTCCTCGACCAATGCATATAATAACGCTGTTGCTTTTGCGGCCAATGCCGATAATCTCACAACTGGAACACTTTCTCTCAATCGCCTTCCTGCGACAGTGAACGTATCTCTCGCTCTGAATGTTACAAATACTGTTAACATTTCAACGAGTAACGTAACTGTTTCACAAGCGAATGATGTCGCGAAGATCACAGGAACCACAATTTCATTAACAGACAGTTTAACAGAAACTGGTAATACTTATTATGCAGCAATCTCTCATGATAAACTGATTACAGAAAAAACTTATACTGTTGCCAACGTAATCTATGCAGATTACGGCGAACTCTCGCGCACAGGAATGTTTGCAGGTGTAGGTATCGATACGTCTAACACTTCAATCTATGTTCGAGGTGTCACAGTCAATACCTCGGTGATTGCGATCGGAAATACTTCAGTATTCAGTTCCATCAACTCGACGGCATTTTCTGGTAACGGCGCATCACTTACTTCTGTCAATGCTGCGACAGTTGGCGGTAACTCTGCTTCTGACCTTCGAACATATACAGAAACGTATGCATCAAATGCCACGAATCTGACTTCAGGTACAGTCAACTCTGCTCGCCTCCCATCAGCAAATGCTACCGTAGCAGGTGCAACTCTTCTTGTCGATTCAGTATCGAATACTTCGACGACAGCAGCCGCTTCAGCAGCTTCTGTTAAAACTGCATATGACGCAGCCATTACTGCAAACACGAATGCGACCAATCTTTCTGCGAATGCATATTCGAATGCTGTAACGTATACTGATAATAAAGCTGCAAATGCATACTCGAATGCCATTGCTATCGCAGCGAATGCTACCAACCTCACATCTGGTACTGTCAACGCAGCAAGACTTCCATCTGGTAACTCGACAACTGCAGGCGCAGTGATTCTTGTCGATTCGATAGCGAACACTTCAACAACTGCAGCCGCTTCTGCTGCAGCTGTAAAAACCGCCTATGATGCTGCCATCGTTGCTAACACAAATGCAAACACTGCGTTAACAGCCGCTGGATCTGCATACACGAACGCAGTGTCATATACAGACACCAAAATTGGAACTGCAAACACTGCTATCACTGGCAATGCGGCGACCGCATATTCGAATGCTGTATCATATACAGATACGAAGATTGCAACTGCTAATACTGCCATGGCCGCTAACGCAGATGCTGCTTATACGAATGCAATCGCGATCGCTTCCAATGCAACTAATCTGACATCTGGTACAGTTAACTCAGCTCGTCTTCCATCTGGCAACTCAACTGTTGCCGGTGCGGTAGTTCTTGTCGACTCGGTCTCGAATACATCGACAACTGCAGCTGCATCTGCCGCTTCAGTCAAATCTGCTTATGACGCAGCGATTACGGCAAACACAAATGCTAACACTGCATTGACTGCCGCTGGCTCGGCTTATACCAATGCCGTATCTTATACCGACACAAAGATCGGTACTGCAAATACTGCCATGGTTGCAAATGCCGCTGCAGCTTACACTAACGCAGTCTCTTACACAGACGGTAAAATCAGTACTGCCAATTCTGCTATTACAGGAAATGCGGCTACCGCTTATAGTAATGCTGTGTCTTATGTAGATACAAAGATTGGTACTGCCAATACAGCAATGGTAGCAAATGCTGGCGCTGCTTACACAAATGCTGTATCTTATACCGACACGAAGATCGGCACAGCTAATACAGCGATGGTAGCAAATGCTGGCGCTGCTTACACAAATGCTGTATCTTATACCGACACGAAGATCGGCACAGCTAATACCGCAATGGCTGCTAACGCGGCAGCAGCTTATACGAATGCAGTCAGCTATACTGATACAAAAATTGGCACCGCGAACACTGCAATGGCTGCTAACGCAGCTGCAGCTTATACCAATGCGGTAAGTTACACTGATACGAAGATCGGCACTGCAAATACTGCGATGGTAGCCAATGCCGGAGCCGCTTATACCAATGCGACTATCTTTGCTGCGAATGCTTCGAATGCAAACAATGGTACTCTTGCTGAAGCTCGTCTTCCATACCGTATGAATCAGGATCTCAGAACTTCTGATTCTCCGACTTTTGCAAACGGCTCGTTTACTGGTTCTGTTACAGTAGGTGGAAACTTAACCGTAACTGGTAATCTGATTTCGACTAACATCGAATCTTTCTCTGTGTCGGATCCTCTGATCAAGCTAGGTGTGAATAACCCCGGTGATACTTATTGGGGTGGATTTACATTCCACTATAACGGATCTGGTAATACTACAAACCATGCTGGTCTTGTACGTAGTCCGACATCAAAAGAATTCCTTCTTATGTCGACGTTTGGTGATGAGACTGCTGTTGCTAATAACAACACGATCAACATTGCTGATGCATCGTTCTCATATGCCAATTTAACGGTTAATCTATTAAAGGCTGGCAACTCTACGGTATTCTCAAGTATTAATGCTACGTCGTTTACCGGTACAGCAAATAATGCCACGAATGCTTTCGGTAAGACAGAAGGCGCGATCAATGCTAACTCTGCTCTGACTGCAAACAACTCGACGAATCTTGGCGGTCAAGATGCAGCATACTATACTAATGCGACTAATATTAGTACTGGAACTCTACCTTTCGCTAGACTCCCATCGTTGTATCTTGGCACGACTGCTATTCAATCGACGAGTGCTGCTCAAGCTGTAAGCGGTATCACAACTCTTGCGGCTGGTAATACTACCATCTCAGGTTTTGCTAACGTTATAAGTGGATTATCACTTTCTAATGGTACATCAAACTTCATCACTTGGTCGACAGCCGGTGTTGACGGTCCTTCTATTAATACACGAAGCCCGGGTACTAAGCTATTACTATATCCAGCTCTGTCTGTGAGTCAAACTGATTATGCTATGGGTATTAGCCCGGCAACAATGTGGTCTACTGTTCCTACTAACGAAGATAGCTTTAAATTTAAATGGTATGGAGCTGACATAGAAGTTGCTTCTCTGAGTGGTACTGGTAACTTTAAGATATCTGGATATGCTAACGTATCTGGAGCAATTCAAGGTGGATCATCGCTTACAATTGCAGGTGCCGCTTCTGGTATCACTACGCTTGCCGCAGGTAATACTACGATTACCGGAAACCTTAGTGTTTCGAGCGTCGGTAGCTTCGATCGAGTAACTACTGCCAATAATGGCGGTGGAACAAATATTGGTATCGGTGATGATGCATGGTTCGGCGATATTAATCAGGCCGATACTGTTCGCATCATGGGTCAACAGAGTGCCAACAACGGATACATTGTTTTCGGCAATGCTAACAATGACATCAAATTGGGACGTTCTGGAACTGGTGCTCTTACATGGAACGGAGCATTCAGTGTTACTGGCGGACTAACTACTCTGTCAGCAAACCTTGTGATGGCCAACAACAACATCACGAATCCAACGCTGACAGGTTATACCGAATCTGAAGTTTCAAATACAGCTGTCACAGGAACATATACTCTTAACTGTGTTGCTTCTAACTTCTGGGATCTTACGCTTACTGGAAATACAACGATCTCTCCAACAGGAGTTCCTCCGAGCACAAGAATGTGGGCTGGAACTATCGTAGCAAAACAAGATGCTACCGGTGGTCGCACGATCACTTGGCCGACAGGAAGTAAATATCCTGGCGGTGTAGCTCCTCCTGCAACAACAACCGCAAACGCCATCGACGTATGGTCACTCATGACTTATGACGGCGGTACTTCTTGGATTGTTTCTCTGACGGTGAAGGGCGCCGCATAATGAGTATTGGTGGTGGTTCGAAGTTTACATTAGAGAAAACATGGCGTGGTGCCGGGACTGGAACAACTAAGTTCAACAGTCCTGGTAACATCACGATTCCTTATGGTAGAAATAGTGTTCTTGTTTCTGGTAGAGGTGGCACAGGCACAGCTTTGATCCCTGGTCCTGGAACCGGCACATTCAACATCATTCCTGGCAATGCGACTGGCACATTCAACATCATTCCAGGAAATGCGACTGGAAACTTTAATATCGTTCCTGGCAATGCGACTGGCACTTTTAATATTGTTCCTGGAAATATAGCCAACTATAATATTATCTTTCCTCAGACCGGCAATTTCAATATCATATTCCCGCAGACCGGAGGATTCAACATCGTTCCAGGAAATGCTACTGGCACTTTCAACATTGTTCCAGGAAATGCAACTGGCAACTTTAATATCATTCCTGGCAATGCAACTGGCAACTTTAACATCGTTCCTGGTAATGCTACTGGCACTTTCAACATTGTTCCAGGAAATGCCACGGGTACATTTAACATTATTCCTGGTAATATTGCCAGCTACAATATCATTTTCCCAGGAACTGGTACATTCAACAAAGTTCCAGGGAACATAGCTGGTTATAACATCATTTTCCCTGGAACAGGTACTTTCAATATCATCCCTGGTCCTGTGGCAAACTACAACATCATTTTCCCAGGCACAGGGTCATTCAACAAAGTTCCTGGAAACATCTCTGGCTATAACATCGTTTTTCCGGGTACAGGAGCATTTAACATTGTTCCAGGTAATGGTACAGGAACTTTTAACAAAATTCCAGGTAATATATCTAGTTACAATATCAATCCGGGTCCAGTGTCAGGCTATAACGTAAATCCAGGCAACGTTTCAGGCTATAACGTAAATCCAGGCAACGTGTCAGGCTATAACGTAAATCCAGGCAACGTATCTGGAAGCAATGTTATTCCTGGAAATGCCACCGGCACATACAACTCTGTTCCCGGAAATCGAATTAATCCGGCGGTTATTAATCCGAAATTTGGATATTTTGCAGGAAGCTTCAATGCACCGTCTGGTGGTCCTCAGAACTTTAACTCTCCATCAGCAGGTCCTTCTAACTTTAACTCGCCTACTAATGGTCCTGCAAACTTCAATGCAGCGAGCAATGGTCCTGCAAACTTCAATGCAGCAACCAATGGTCCTGCAAACTTCAATGCGCCAACTAATGGCCCTGCAAACTTCAATGCACCGACAAATGGCCCACAAAACTTTAACCCAGCTACCAACGGTCCACAAAACTTCAACGTTGCCAATGGCCCTGCGAACTTCAATGCACCGACAAATGGCCCACAAAACTTCAACGTTGCGAATGGCCCTGCAAACTTCAATGCGCCAACCGGTGGACCTCAGAACTTTAACGTTGCCAATGGTCCTGCAAACTTTAATGCACCAACGAACGGTCCACAAAACTTCAACGTAGCCAATGGTCCTGCAAACTTTAACCCTGCCACTAACGGGCCTCAGAATTTCAATCCTGCCACTAGCGGTCCGCAGAATTTCAATCCAGCTACTAATGGTCCACAAAACTTTAATCCAGCTGTCGGTGGCCCTCAGAATTTCAATCCAGCGACTAATGGACCTCAGAACTTTAACCCAGCTACAAACGGTCCTCAGAACTTTAACGTAGCGAATGGTCCTCAGAACTTTAACGTAGCGAATGGACCTGCTAACTTTAATCCTGCAACCAATGGTCCTCAGAACTTTAACCCTGCAACTAATGGTCCACAAAACTTTAATCCGGCAACGAATGGACCTCAGAACTTTAACCCTGCTACCAGCGGACCTCAGAACTTTAATACTCCAACTCCAGCCGTTCCAGGAAATCCGTCAAATACACTTGGTATTACTTTCCCTGGTTCAAATGCTGGAGGAACGGCTGCACCTGTGATAAATAACCAGATAGCGAGCTACTATGCTTATCCTGATGGCCAATCGCATTCGGTAACTGTGGCTCCTGGAGGATATATAGATATTACTATTGAATAAGTGATTTGAAGAAGGATTTACTATGCCATATATTATTCCTAAATATGGGAAGCAATTAAATTGTTTCGCGGTGTGGACAGGAGGATTTACTCCTGAAGAAGTCGATATGATCATCGACTTAGAAAAGCTCCAAGAATTTGAAAAGGGTAAAGTTGGGCTCGAGCAAAATGCTGCGGCTCCTGCACATACGCGTGATTCTGATATCTCATGGATCCATCATGATCATCACAGCGATTGGCTCTTTAATAGAATGTCTGGAATTGTATCGACTGTCAACTACGATCACTTTATGTATGACATCGAAGGAGTCGAGGCTTTTCAATATACAAAATACGGACCAAATCAACACTACACTTGGCACTGGGATGTTGAGTTCGGCTGGCAGAAATATATAAGAAAGATATCGGCATCTCTTCTTCTCTCAGATCCTGATGAGTATGAAGGCGGAGAGCTAGAGATTGTAAACAATGGAAACTTTGAAGATAAAGTCTCGTTTAAACCGAATAAAGGTGATATCGTATTCTTCGCTTCATGGATGCCACATCGAGTGAAGCCAATCACATCAGGAACGCGTAAGAGTCTTGTAGCATGGGTAATGGGTGAAAGAGAATGTTGAGTTGGAATCCTTTTAAGAAGAAACCTATCATTGAGTTTTATTGTCATCGAGATGACGTAGCCAGTTTGCCGCATCCAAAGCCTGCAGCTAAACATATACCTGAATGGTATAAAAGAATTCCTCCGCTCATTACAGACGGCCGAGACGATCGTGATTGGTCAGGATCACATAGTTTTACTGCAAAAAAATGCATGCCAATGATAGACGCCATGTCGTTGGGTTATGTCATTCCTCTTATCGCCGACATGACAGTCAGATCAAATCATGACTGTAGTACGATCGAAGTGACATCTTCTCCTCACATCACTGTATGTGAGTTTCATGACATTCGGCAACTCGGAGAAAGATCTGCTCCAGGATTTCCTGCTCCACCTTTAAAGTTCGTTAATCCATGGATCGTAAAGACTGCTCCAGGTTGGTCTACACTTTTTATAGCGCCGATTAACAACTTTGAAAGTCATTTTACTTGCTTATCTGGATTGGTCGATACTGATACATATCCAAAGGAAGTCAATTTCCCTGCAATCTGGCATACTCCAAATGCTGACGTGCTTCTGCCTGCTGGAACTCCATTGGTCATCGCTATCCCAATTAAGCGCGATGCAGTCCCATCAAAGCCTACGATAAGAGATATGAAAGAACCAGAACAACACTTGATCAATCTCATATCGAAGATGCAAAACACGCGCAGAAGTGTATATACAAAAGAACTGAGAGCACCCAGAAAATGAAAGATCTGTTTTCTTTTTTAAAACCGAAAAAAGATATCGAATTCGTAGATACGAAGAAATTATCTTATCATAACTTTTCTGTCGAACGAGCTGTTGATGTTCCAACAAACACTCGTAAAGTCCAACAAGACAAGTATGGTAAACATCTGATGCCATACTGTCCCGGAATTTTAGATTATGCCCAATTCGGGTATATCATTCCAGCTTGGGTAGACATTCATATTATGGCAAACAAAGCTGGCACTTCATGGTATCTTGGAGATAAAGGTGCTAGAGGAGATCGTGGTTTTGACAACGGCGTGAAGATGGATGAAAAGTTTGTAGAAGGTGCATTTACTCCTATTGGAATTAATCCTACTGCAATCTTGTTTCCATCGCCTTGGAAAATCTTTACACAAAAAAACATCAGCGCATTGTTAATGCCAGCATTCTACCACTCTACCTTTCTCGATGATCTATACGTGACGCCAGGTTTGGTAGATTATAAAAACTTTCATATCACAAACTTCATCTGTATGCCGAAGAGAGAATGTAACGTTCATATCAAAGCAGGCGAACCTTTACTACATGTCATTCCTTTCCTTAATAAAGATATTAGTGCTTCAGTTGGTCCTGCTACAGATGAGATGATAGATAAAACTGCAAATCTAATTCCTGGAGATGATAAGCAATACTATCGGAAGTTTATGGGAATTAAAAAGAAATTTAATATGCAAAAAGAAGAGATTAAACAATGAACATTTTTGTTTCAGTATGCTCGTACCAAGATCCTTTACTTCCTCATACTATCAAGAGTATGATGCAGACCAAATCAAATAGAAACAACGTAGTCTATTCGATCTTCGAGCAGACGCGGTTCGAGGATTCTTTGGCTTGCACAGAGCCTGTGCTTGTAAATAGAGATGATGTCATCTATAAAAGAATTGATCCAGAATATTCTGATGGCTGTGTTTGGGCAAGATACCTTAACTTGTTAAACGTAACAAATGAGTACGACTTTATCTATCAAGTCGACTCTCACATGCTACATGACATGAACTGGGATCGCTCTCTTGTTGAAGATTATAAGAGAGCAATGGATATGGCTGGAACGAACAAAGTAATCATTACTGGTTCGTGTAAATCATTTACGATTGAAGAAAAAGATGGGGAAATTAAAACGTATCCTCAGCATGAAGTCAACGATGCATGTCAAGTAAAGTACTACACTATCGATCCTCATAATTTTATTCCAGACGTTCACGGCGATAATATTCCTTCGACTGATATGCCGAGACCTGCATTCCATATTATGGCTGGCAACTTCTTCACACACACCGATTGGCTCGATGAAGTTGGTTTAGATCCAAAGATATTCTTCCGCGGAGAAGAAATAATGATGACGATGATGTCATATGCGGCTGGATATAAGATGTTCCATCATAGTAAGATGGTATCATATCATCTTGAGAACACTCGAAACTGGCATACGAAGACTCCACCAGAAAATGTAAAAGCTGCCCGAAGAAGAGAAATCTTGGCTGAAATTGGTATATGGAGATGGAAGCAGTATCTCGAAACTTGCAGAGAAGATCTCCTTTCCGAGTTCCATAAAGAATTCGGTGTAGACTTTATTAACTTAGAAATTGAAGAGCGCGCAAAGACTTATAGTCTCGATGCTATCGGTGGAGTTGATATCCTCGCTATTTCGAAGAAACCAAAGAAGAAAGTAAAGCTGCCTAAAACTCTTTTCATGAGTGAAGACGAAGAATGATCGTATGTTCTCTCCCACGCTGCGGAGCTACAAAGTTTTGTTTAGACTTTCAAGAAAAAACAAAACTTAAGTTTGTGGGAGAGTTACATCCTGTTCATATTCAAAGTGATAGAAAAGCTTTGACGCACGAAACAGAGTATCAAACTAACTTTACTTCGGATTCTTTCGCAGAACTTTTACATGATCATAGCGAACACATTGCACTTGTAAATCAGCACTCATATCTTTTGGCTAATCAAGCAAGTGTTTTCATGCTCCGTAAAAATATGAGAGATGCATCTCTTAGCTTGGCAAACTATATGTTGAAGGCATATCCAGGAATTAAAGTAGCCGCACTGAAGTTTAATCTAGCTCTGATGCACCATGATCATAAGGCTCTGACAGCATATTTAAATAAATATGAGAAAGAAGTGGTATGGTATGAAGACTACTACGGCATCTCTGGAACAAAAACCCCCTTGCTCGATTCGTATATCGGAAGAGATTCTATCATAAAAGAGATTGACGACTATTATGGATCAACAGTTTGATAAAAGATACGTTCTTACTACTATCCAACTGATAGGTCCATTTATCGTATTATGGGCACTCTTGCAATATGCTACACTCGCATGGGTAGCCGTTGCTATGATCATGCTTTTTCTGATGAGAATCGTAGGCGGTTCGATATTCTATCATCGCATTCTTTGTCATCACACTCATGATGTGCATCCAACAGTAGAGTTTATCGGCACCGCACTCGGATTCTATGGATCCTTTATGCCACCTGCAGACTTTTGCATAACACACTTCAATCATCATAAGTATGCTGACACTGAGCAAGATCCTCATTGCCACAGCACGCAAGGCTGGAGAACGATGTTCCCTATTTTATGGAATATTACCAATCGGGTAGATTTTCGAACCGTAATTCGTCTTCGAAAAAATAAGACAGTCAATCTATTTTCTGAGAAGTATTGGCTGGTGGCATCTTTGCCACTTCTATTGCTACTCATATCGCCTGAAGCATTCTTGTTTTTGTTTCTTATTCCGTGTACTCTATCGATATGGTCGGCGGCAATATCTACAATGAATCACGATGAGAATGGAGCAAAGAACATGGGATTCTGGTATGGAATCGTAAGTGGCGCCGAGCACAAGCATAAGAATCATCACGATGATATATCAGATGAAGGTTGGATAAATACCGTAGCAAATATAATAGCCAAAAAGAGAGTTAAAACATGAATCTTGTTACAATCACTATAAATGATTTATCAGAAGTTGATTTTGATGATCTGTATGAAAGATCCAAAGATGCAATCGACGCAAATTGGCCATCTACATCTATAATGACAGATGAAGAAAAAAAGGCCGGATATGTGGCTGCTATAACTAGTGGATTAAACAACGAATGGCCAGGTTTAAATCCACACGGACCAAACGACAGATATGTTGTCGCCAAACAAGTAGACCTTGATACAGGAACCGAACTAGGATTAGTCGCAGGATTTGTTCTTCCAGACGGGATTTTTGATGGTAGACATTCTATGAGTTCTCGCGATGCAAGCGGTTCTCGAAACTGGGTGTTTTCTGAACAATTTAGACAAGCTCGAAGCGATTGGTATGCAAGTATTGGAGCAACTAAAACTTTATATAGAAATATTGTTGCCGATTCTATGCATTATCGCCACATTAAAATGCGAGCAGGATTACATTTTGAAATCATAGAAGATATAGAATCTCCAACTTATGGCCCGCGTTTTAGAAATGTCACAGTAGAATATAAGTAATGAAATTTTTATTGAATGTAGGAGCCGAGAAAGCTGGCACTACTTGGTTATATGATTATTTTCGAAACCATCCAGAATTCTATGATATGGGGAAAGAACTCAATATCATTCAGAGAGATGATTTGGTGCCTATCTTAGAAGACGTAGACGAATATAGAAAAGACATAGAGTCTTTCTTTCGAGCAGTTTCAAATATAAATCAGGTGACAGGTGACTTCACACACTACGAAGGCTCAAGCGAGAACGTCTTTCGACTTATAAAGAATGGCTTGCTAAAGTACGATATCGAAGTAGTGCCAGTCTATATTATGCGAGATCCTATTCAAAGGGCTTGGTCTTCTTGGAATTCTCTCGGAGGAGGAAAGATTGCAATTAAATCCCCGGCTTCACAATTTGTGATGACTAATTTTATGTCATGCAAATATAGAGAAACGATAGAAGCTTTAGACGGTGTTTTCCCAAATCCGTTATATTTCTTCTATGAGGATTTTTTTACTCAAGACAATATCAATAAGATATGCGATGAGTTACAGATTTCTCATCATCCTGCAGAATGTGACACCAGAATCAACGCTTCTCCGTATAAGAAAATACCAAACATCTTCTTGAAAACTTTTGGTAAATCTCCGAAGAATAAAACAACTGCTAAATATATTTTTGAAAGATTTGAAAATGTACCATGGAAACTCGAAGATTATCCGTAGATCTACTCTCGATGAAGATCTTCGCTTAAAATTGCTTGAGGGTTTAAAAAATCCAGTACACATGCACTACTTTGATCGTAACGAAGCTACGAACGCAACAGACGAAGCTGTGCTTGAGTTTCTCGACAGAGAACAATTTGGATGTAATAAAACTCACATCGAATATTGGTTTCAGTCTAAAGAATTTTCAGAGCATTTGTGGCCGCACGTAGATTTTAATGAGAAACTTCGAGATAGAATTAATGCTGGGGAACAATTAGAGCCAGAAGAACTGATGTCTCCAATTACCATCGCCTGTTATTTAGAGGCAACCGACCTTGAAGGCGGAGAATTCTGCATCTCTGAAAGAAGTTGGTTAGACTATGAAAAAGAACTCAACGATCCAGTAGATTTAAAAGAAGATTTGCTCAAATATACGTACGAATCTTTTCAACCCTTCGAAGGCGCAGTGTTATACTTTGAAGGCAGCAGATACTACCATTGGATCAACGAAGTCAAACGAGGATCTCGTAAGAGTATATTAATCAATTTCTGGGACGACTGTAGCCTTAAGTCCACTTAGTTCCATGACGAGAGCTATACTTGGTTTCAGGATCGTATGCTGCAAAGTCTTCGTAGCGAGGATCTCCTGGCTCGGCTCTCTTACCGATGCTATACTCACCAATATGATTAACGATGTTATGGCCTTCTTCGGTCTTCAGTTTACATGTCTGCATACCAAGTTGCTGCAATGATTTTGCTACGACATACTCGCTTAAGTTCTTCTCGCCTACTGATTCGGCATGAGGAAGATCTACTATGGCGCGAGGAAAAACACTTGCCAAGCTCCAAAAATATGCCTCAGAAAGTTCACCGCGGTATTTTCCAAGTGTAATGTCTGTTTCATAAGCCTGTGTTTCCTCTTCAAAGTCATACCATTTCTGACGTGTCAAACACACCTGAGAAACGTTACGATAGTCATGTAAGATCTGAGTCATGTCAAGCATTCGAATCGGATGATTGAATGTCACGTCATCTTCTGACAGATACACGTAATCATAATCTCGTTCTCTCAGTAGTTCGAAGGTTCTATTCCATACGTATGGCAAACCCATGTTCTGCTGATGCAAGTAGATCTCAGTAAAGCCAAAATTCTTGGCTAGCTCGAACATCGTGCCGTCATGCCGGCCTTTTGGCATATCATCGATAAAGATGCCTTCGACTTGACAACCTTCGAAGTTTAACATATCACGCTGAGATTTAAGCGTAGGAATCAAATACTCGAGACGGTTCGTCGACCATATAATCTTACAAACTTTCATTGCGCATACTCCGTGTCAAAGAAGAATGTCTGAAACAGACGACCATCATATAAATCTTTACCAAAGTAATCTAAGCTGGCATGGAAGAGGTCACCGCTATAAAGAACTAGTCGATTGTATTTGTTGCCTACGATGTCGATCTTATCCCACTTGGTATAGTCGTATGCCTCGTGCTCGTTTTTCGGAGCTCGATACTCTCCAGTTTCCTTGTGTCGAAACATTCCTGTGCCTGCAGTATGCGGCGCATCAGGCGTGAGATAGCATACACCAGCCCACATACTCGTGTGATCGCAGTGGATCCACGTTCTATCCATAGATGTTGCGTATTGAAAGGCTCCAGTGTAACCCGAATCTTCATGCCAATTGGTAATCTTTCCAATTGGATTCATCCAATGTTGAATGCAGTCCTTGACATCTTGTGTCAAGAATGAAGGCGTTCGTTTTCCTGGGTAGTTACCTGTGACGCTAAAGTCTTGTGTAAGAGCAAAGGCTCTGACTGCGTCGGGATTGATATAGAAGTTATCTATAATCATCAAGTCTAAATTCATAATATTTCAAGTCCTCATATTGTACTGGTTGTATTTATACGGCTTATAAATAGCTTGAGAATAAATATAATAAAAGAGGGATTACATGGCCACTCCTACTACAAAAGCCGAGTTCAAAGAATACTGTCTCCGTAAGTTAGGCAAGCCAGTAATTGAAATCAACGTAGACGACGATCAAGTCGATGATCGTGTTGACGAAGCGCTTCGTTACTGGTATGACTATCACTTTGATGGTTCTGAAAGAGTATACTACAAGCATGCTATCACGTCAACTGACGTAACAAACAAGTATATCACTCTTCCAGAAAATATCATCGGCGCGGTCAGCATCTTCTCGATGGGTGATCCTTCGATCCGCTCTGACGACCTCTTTAACATTCGCTATCAGATCGCTTTGAACGACCTCTACACTCTGACTAACGTGTCGCTTGTTCCATACTATATGGTCATGGAACACCTTGCTCTGATGAACGAACTCCTTGTCGGTAAACAGCCTATTCGTTATTCTCGTCACAAAGATCGTCTTTATGTTGATATGGACTGGAACACTGTTGCTGTCGGCGAATTCTTACTCGTTGAAGCCTACGAAGTAGTCGATCCAGAAACATGGACAGATGCTTATAACGATCGTTGGCTTCAGAACTATGCTACAACTCTGATCAAAGAACAGTGGGGTTCCAACCTTACAAAGTTTACAGGCATGACTTTACCTGGAGGAGTTCAATTTAACGGTGAGAAAATCTACGACGATGCCGTAGCCGAAAGAAGAAAGCTCGAAGACGAGATGATTTCTTCTTATTCTCTGCCGGTTCTCGATATGATTGGATAATACATGTCGACCAACTTTTATTTCAACAATTTTACAAATAGCCAAGAGCAGATCTTAATTGAGAATCTGGTTCTTGAGTCTATTAAGATGTATGGTCACGACGTATATTATTGTCCTCGAACTCTGATTGCAAAAGATGATGTATACGAAGAAGATTCATTATCACAGTACAACAATAATTATTTAATTGACATGTATATTCGTAGCTATGAGAGCTATGAAGGTGACGGCCAGTTCTTATCGAAATTCGGTCTTGAAATCAGAGATCAGGTAACGTTTACAGTATCTGTTCGTAACTTTATGGACGAAATCGGCAACCTTGAGATGATCGATCGTCCTCAAGAAGGCGATCTTATCTATCTTCCGATGGCCGACCGTCTGATGTACATCAAGTATGTCAATAAGACTCCTGTCTTCTATCAGATGGGATCGATTCAGATGTATGATCTTGTCTGCGAAATGTTCGAATATGGCGGCGAGGAACTGAATACTGGAATTGCTGCCATTGATAACATCGAGAGAGATCTCAGCCTTAGCCTCGATCTATACAACATTACCACTTCTGACGGACTCATTCTTATCACTCAAGATGGAACTCCTATTATTCAAAGCGGTTATAGTTTCGAAACACAAGCTGGTGATCCATTCGAAGACAATACCGAGTTCGAAGTCGAAGGCGACAGTATTCTCGACTGGACGCAGATAGATCCTTTTAGTGAAGGTAACGTATAATGTTTGGAAGAACATGGAATCATGATAGCTTAAGAAAGTATATCATCGTATTTGGTACGGTGTTCAATGACATCTATATCAATCGCCTCGATAACAATGAAGAAATAAGACAGACTCTGAAAGTTCCTTTGACTTATGGTCCAAAGGATAAGGTTTTAGCGAGACTTGAGCAAAATCCTCAAATGGATAATCAGGCCGGTGTTGTTTTGCCTCGCATCTCATTCGAGATGACGTCCTTAGAATATGATCCTACTCGTAAGCTGAATACTCTCAACAAGCTGACAAAGCAATCTGCCACTGCAGGCACAGACGACGAAGTCAAGTATCAGTATATGCCTGTTCCATATGACATGCAATTCGAGATGAACATCTTAGTTAAGAACGCAGAAGATGGCACACGCATCGTAGAACAAATCGTGCCCTACTTTACTCCTGACTTTACAGTCAGTGTCAACCTTGTTCCTGAGATAGACAGTGCACGTGATATTCCTATCATTCTGAATAGTATTACTTCTCAAGATCAATACGAAGGCAGCTTCGAACAAAGAAGAGCGTTGATTTGGACACTCAGCTTTACAATGAAGGGCTGGTTATATGGTCCTACGAAGAAATCAAAACTAATTAAACTCGCAGAAACAACGTTCAGACTTCCTGAAGATGTTACGACAGGTAACACTACTAACACTACTAGCACGGTAACTGTGGCTGCTCGCCCAGGATTAACTGCTAACGGACAACCAACAAGTAATGCCGCAGCAAGCATTCCGTACGATGAAATTATAAGTACAGATGACTATGGCTTTATTAATACAATTACTGAGAATATCTAATGAGCAATGAACTTGATAAATTTTTAAACATCGCCTCTGGCGATAACTTACCGACTGTGATCGAAAAGAAGATGAGTACGCAAGTCTCAGCTGACTTTGAGTATGCACGCGAGAACATGATGGAAGTCATCAATAAGGGTCAAGAAGCACTCTTTGATTTGATGGATGTGGCCAAACAAAGCCAGCACCCTCGAGCATATGAAGTCTTGGCAACCATGATGAATACGATGGTGGCAGCAAGCAAGGACTTAGTTGATCTTCAGGCCAAAAAGAAGAAGATCATGGAAGATGATCCTTCTGCTTCTCCTCAGCAAGTCACAAACAATCTTTTCGTAGGTTCGACGGCCGAATTACAGAAATATCTGAAGCAGCACAAAGATGGCGAGTGAAAACTATCTCGGTAATCCGAGGCTCAAGAGAGCAGATACAAAGGTCGAGTATACTCCCGAGCAAGTCGCAGAGTACATTAAGTGCTCTGAGGATCCGATCTACTTTATCTTAACTTATTGTAAGATCGTTAACATCGATAGGGGTCTGATCATGTTTCCGCTCTGGGAATTCCAGAAGGAAATGATCCTCGCCTTCGAAGCCAATCGATTTGTTATCTGTAAGATGCCTCGTCAGGTTGGTAAGACAACCACGGTTGCCGCTTACTTGCTTTGGAAGATCGTATTCAACGAAGAGTATTCTATCGCTATTCTGGCCAACAAAGACAGACAGGCTCGAGAGATTCTTGGCCGTATTCAGTTGATGTTCGAGCATCTTCCGAAGTGGCTTCAAATGGGTGTTACCGAATGGAATAAGGGTAACATTAAGCTCGAGAATGGATCTGAAATCCTTGCTTCGGCTACCTCATCATCTGCTATTCGTGGTACTTCTCAGAACATGGTTTACCTCGACGAGTTTGCCTTCGTTCCGACCAACATTCAAGACGAGTTCTTCGCTTCGGTATATCCTACCATTTCATCTGGTCAAAGTTCGAAGGTTCTCGTGACTTCGACGCCGAACGGTATGAACATGTTTTACCGCATTTGGACAGAGTCTGAAGAGGGTAGAAATGCTTATGCTCGTGTCGATGTTCACTGGTCACAGATTCCTGGCCGCGACGAAGCATGGAAAGAACAGACGATCAGCAATACGTCTGAAGAACAGTTCAGACAAGAATATGAGTGTGAGTTCCTTGGATCTTCGAACACTCTGATCCATCCTACCAAACTTCGTAACATGGTCTATAAGCATCCGATTGCACAAGCAGACGGTGGACTTAAGATCTATGAAGAGCCAGAACCAGATACAATCTATGCTATCGTAGTTGATACATCTCGAGGGGCTGGAGCTGACTATTCTGCCTTCATTGTCGTCAATGTATCTACGATGCCTTATCGACAAGTGGCCACATATCGAAATAACTTGATATCTCCAATGATCTATCCGAACATCATCTATAACGCGGCTATCAAATATAACGATGCGCTTGTTCTTGTCGAAACGAACGATATTGGTCAGCAAGTAGCCGATATCCTACACTACGATCTTGAATATGATGGAGTTCTCGTCACCGCAAATAACGGCAGAACAGGGCAAAGCCTATCAGGTGGCTTTGCTACGACGACTCACTATGGTGTCAAGACTACGAAGCAGGTGAAACGAGTCGGTTGTGCCACACTCAAGACTCTCGTCGAATCTGATAAGTTTTTGATCTATGATTATGACACTATCTATGAGTTGACTCGCTTCTCACTCAAGAACAGTTTGAAAGGCAACCAGTCATATGAAGCAGAAGACGGTAATGATGACATGGCCATGTGCTGTGTTCTCTTTGCTTGGTTGACTACGCAGCCTTATCTCAAAGAAATTACGAATGTTGATATTCGTATGCAAATTTACGAACAGAATGAGAAGATGCTCGAGCAGCAGATGCTTCCATTTGGACTGATGAGTACAGGAGACGATGAACATGACGAAGAAGTTAATGAACCTCTCTTCGAAGGTGGACCGAAAGATGATTTCTGGGTTAGCAAGAAGATGGGATTCTTCGAAGGAAACTTTTGATATGAAGCACGAATATGATTTAAATATTAGAAAAATGATAAAGCCTATGAAGGTTGCATTGCAGCATCCTGGCAAAGCTTTACCTTTTATTGCACAAGTCGTAAGGCATGGCAGTGGTCCTTCTCTGAAGTACACATACAAAAAGATGCTTGAAACCAAAACTGGTGGAGAGCTGGCATATAAAAATGAAGAGATATCTGAATATTTGCCATTCCTTTCAGAGCGACCAGAAGGATCTGTCGGAAGAGAATCGTACAATTATTTTGGACATCATCAAGAGAATGTACAAAAAGTAAGTCGAAGAAAAAAGACTAATGATGAGTGGATCGAGGCTAAGCATCCATATAGCTGGATGGCGAGAAGATATCGTGATACTCATGACATATGGCACATTCTATCAGGTTATCCTACGAGTACAGAAGGTGAGATGTGCATGGTCATGTTTTCTTATGCACAGACTCGATCACTCGCTTGGTTAGTAATCAGTCTAAGTGCCATGTTCGCAATTATAAATCATTTGAAGAAGCCTTCAGAATATTTTACCGTGATTCGAATGGCATACGAAGCATATCGAAATGGTAAAAAAGCCAAGTTTTTGTTGGCCGAAGATTATGATAAACTACTATCTGAAAATTTAGATTCTGCTAGGGAAAGACTAAACATCCGCTTACCGAAAGCCTTTGTTAACAGATCTCCTAATTTTTTGAAGTTATAAATAAAGCAAATGCAACTTATATGACTAACCTTTAAAGGGAGATAACAATGGCGTTTCAAGTCAGCCCGGGAATTAACGTTTCTGAAATTGATCTTACAACATCTGTTCCGGCACTTGCGACTACGGTCGGTGGTTTCGGCGGAGTATTTCGTTGGGGACCAGTAGGAAAGTTTGTTCTTGTAGATTCAGAAAATACACTCACAAATCGTTTTGGTAAACCGACTTCGGATAACTACGAAACGTTCTTCACAGCAGCCAACTTCCTTTCATACGGAAACGCACTGTATGTGTCGCGTGCAGGAACTACAACAGGTTTTGCTAACAGCGCAAGCCTTACTCTTGACGCAGACACAACGATTGCTTCCAACGGTAATGCTCTTGGTCTTACTGCGGGTGTTCTCGTACAAGGTGACGGCATTGCTGATAACACCTTTGTAACAGCAGTAACTAACAGCTCGATCACTATCTCGAAAGCAGCTACTACAAGCGGTTCATCGCTGGTTTCATTCATTGCAAACAATCGCGTTCTATCTGCTTATGCTGGTAATACAGCCACAGTAGTGACATCAAGCGTAGTAGTAAAGAATTCAGAAGATTTCGAAACCCTAAATGCAAACGCTAGCAACTTCACAGGAACCGAGTTCATCGCTCGTTATCCTGGTGCACTCGGCAACTCGCTGAAGGTTTCGATGTGCGACAGCGCAGCTCAGTATGCTGAGACAGTTACATTTGAAACTAACACCACTTACGGTTCAACAACAGCAAACACATACGCTCTTGCAGATCTTACAAGCGCTACGATGTCGATCGCTGTGGGTAGCAACACTGCTAACGTTGTCTTCGTATGGTCTGGCGATGACTTCGCTGATCGTGTAGCTGCTTCCGCCGGTGCTCGAGTAGTTGGATCAAACGGTGTATCAACTAACTTCATCTCGCTTGCAACCGCAAATACGCTGTTCACAAATGGTGATGCAGTATGGTATGCAAGAGGCGCAGCAAATAGTGTAAACAGTATTCAGGGTCTATCTGAAGGCACAACTTACTACGTTATTGCAGCTAATACTACCGGTCTTTCACTGTCACTCACTTCTGGCGGTTCAGCGGTTGCTATCTCGAACGGCGCTGCCAACGCAGACGTATACTTCACTAAGCAAACTGCAACAGACCTTGGTCTTACGCTTGCACAAGCACGTCTTGCGGTTACAGCAGTTCGCGATAAGATTTCGGTGGGCGACTACGTAGAAGTTGGTAATACTGACGTTGGTAAGCAGAACATGAAGGTTACTTCGAAGGGTAATCAGGCCGACGACGGTACGAACATCTTCTTCAATATCAGTTTCGATACCACTTGGAACAAGTCGACTAACTTCAGCGGTACTTCGCTGAAGCGTCAATGGGAATACTTCAACGTTGTAGAATCTGCTCCAGGTGTATCTTCATCGATGACAAATGCGGGTCGCACTGTTACTGACGAAGTTTCAGTTGTTGTGGTTGACGAAGACGGTCTGATCAGCGGAACACCTGGTCAAGTTCTTGAAATCTACCAAAACCTTTCACGTGCAACAGATGCCAAGAAAGATGACGGTACGACCAACTACTATAAGACTGCTATCAATGACTTCTCACGTTGGGTTTGGGCAACAAAGGATAGAGCAGGAGCTGCTTCAGCTATTCTTGCAGATCTTGCTGAATCGACCAACACAACGACATATACAAAGTCGTTTGTTCGCGGTGTAGACGGCGCGACAGAAGGCACCGCATCGATGGCCGCTCTTGGTGCTGCATATGATCTCTTTGCAGATGCAAGCACAGTAGATATTTCTCTGCTTCTTCAAGGTAAGGCAACTGGTACTAACGACGTTCAGCTAGCTAACTATCTGATCGACAATATTGCAGAAGTTCGTAAAGACTGCGTAGTGTTCGTTTCTCCAGCATACTCTGATGTTGTAGGAGTGAATACAGAAAATGCTCAAGCACAGAATGTCGTAGATTTCAGACGTCTTCTACGTAACACTTCATACGCTTTCATGGATTCTGGTTACAAGTATCAGTACGACAAGTATGCAGACGTATATCGCTACGTTCCACTGAACGGTGACATTGCTGGTCTTACAGCTCGCAGTGATAGCCTCAGAGATCCTTGGTTCTCTCCAGCTGGATTCACTCGCGGTCAAATCAGAAATCTTGTTAAACTGGCATTCAGCCCTGGCAAAAATGACAGAGATCTTCTATACAAGAACGACGTCAACCCAGTGGTAACATTCCCAGGTCAAGGCACAGTGCTCTACGGAGATAAGACTCTCCTAGGCCGTGCAAGTGCATTCGATCGTATTAACGTACGTCGTCTGTTCATCGTTCTTGAAAAAGCAATCGCTACAGCTTCAAACTCTACTCTGTTTGAATTCAACGACGATTTCACAAGATCACAGTTTGTTAATCTGGTTGAGCCATATCTTCGCGACGTTCAAGGTCGTCGTGGAATCTTTGACTTCCGCGTGGTTTGTGACGAGACGAATAACACTGCTGAAGTAATCGACAGCAATCGCTTTGTTGGAGACATCTACATCAAGCCTGCTAAGTCGATCAACTTCATCCAGCTAAACTTCGTCGCCGTAAGATCTGGTGTCGAGTTCAACGAAATCGCTGGCCAGTTCTAATAAATAAGATAAACCTAGGAGGAAAGTAAATGGCTTTTAATATCAATGAAATGAGAAGCCAGCTACAGTTTGGCGGCGCAAGACAAAACCTGTTCCAAGTGGATATTTCAAATCCTGCGAACAGCGCTGGAGATGCAAAAACAAGATTCATGTGTCAGGCAGCTCAGCTGCCTGGCTCTGACCTTGGTGTCATTCCAGTATTTTACTTCGGTCGTCAAATGAAGTTAGCTGGTGACAGAACGTTCGCCGAATGGACAGTAACAATCATCAACGATGAAGACTTCCTGATCCGTAATGCGATGGAAGAATGGTCGAATAGAATCAATCGTCTGCAACGCAACGTAAGAGAAATTGGTCCTGGATACAAGTCACAGGCGACAGTTACTCAGTTTGGTAAAGACGGTTCGAAGATCCGTACTTATGATTTCAACGGAATCTTCCCAAGCAATATCAGCCCAATCGAACTCGATTGGTCTACAACCGATCAAATCGAACTGTTCCAGGTAACGTTCCAATATGACTACTGGACAGTTGGTCGTACTGGATCGACAGGTCGCGCCGGCGGTGAATAATAAGTAAAGGGTAATCATTCCCTTTACTTTTTCGTTATTTAAATTGGAGAACCCATGGCCGAGTTATTTGGTTTTGAAATTAAAAGAAAGCAAGAAGAAAAAGAGCTTCCATCATTTGCTCCTAAACAGGACGATGATGGAGCTCTTGTTCTTGCCGAAGGTGGAGCTTATGGCCAGTATGTTGACATGGAAGGTGCCATTCGCACCGAGTCAGAGCTCGTCTCGAAGTACAGAGAGATGGCTCAGCATCCAGATATCGAACTTGCTGTCGATGATATTATCAACGAAGCCGTTGTTATCGATCCCAAAAAAGAAGTAGTTACTCTGAACCTTGACGATCTGGAACAACCAGAAAAGGTGAAGAAACTCATCTTAGAAGAGTTCGATACAGTACTCGAGCTGCTCGAGTTTAATCAGCACGCCTATGAAATTTTCCGCAAGTGGTATGTCGACGGTAGAATATTCTATCACATAATGATCGACGAGAAGGCACCTCGCGAAGGCATTCAAGAACTACGCTACGTAGATCCTCGCAAGCTTCGTAAAGTAAAAACTTACAAGAAAAGAAAAGCTGCCAAGGATTCGAACGTCATTATTCCTGCAAAGGGCGAAGAGTTCTACATCTATAATGAGAATGGTTTCGGTAAAGTACCGACACAACCTAACTATCAAGATCCTACTACGCAAGGTATTAAGATAGCCACCGACGCTATTATTAATGTATCTTCTGGCCTTGTCAACGTAAAAGGCGACATGGTTCTTGGTTATCTACAAAAGGCTATCAAGCCACTCAACCAGTTAAAGGCGATGGAAGACTCATTGGTCATCTATCGTATCTCTCGCGCACCTGAACGTCGTATCTTCTACATCGACGTTGGTAACCTACCTAAAATGAAAGCTGAGCAATATCTTCGTGATGTCATGACTCGCTTCAAGAATAAGGTAGTATATGATGCCGGTACAGGCGAGATCAGAGATGATCGTAAGCATATGACGATGCTCGAAGATTTCTGGCTACCTCGTCGTGAAGGCGGTAAGGGTACAGAAATCACTACTCTTCCAGGTGGTCAAAATCTTGGACAGATCGACGATATCGTTTACTTCCAACGCAAGCTTTACAAAGCGCTGAACGTTCCGATCTCTCGTTTGGATCCTGAACAAGCATTCAACTTCGGTAGAGCCACAGAAGTTACTCGCGACGAAGTTAAGTTTTCTAAATTCATTACACGTCTTCGTGCTCGATTCTCTGATGTTTTCAGCAAGATCCTCGAGAAGCAACTCATCTTAAAGGGTATTATCACCTCTGAAGATTGGTTAGAATTTAAATCTAATTTCAAGTATGAGTTCACAGAAGATAACCATTTCGCCGAGCTGAAGAACACTGAGATCCTTCGCGATCGTATCTCCATGCTTCGTGACGTTGACGACTATGCAGGCAAGTACTACTCGCATGAATGGATTCGTCGTAACGTTCTTTATCAGACAGAAGAAGATATGAAAGAGATCGACGAGCAGATTGCTGAAGAACTTGACAATCCTCAATATGCTCCGCCAGAAATGGGTCCAGATGGGCAACCACTTCCTCCTGGAGATGTAGGCACACCTCCTATTGAGGATGACGCTGCTCCTGCTCCTGTTAAACCTAAACCTAAAGCTACTCCTATTCCAAACGTACCAGATTTGGTAGGAAAATAAATACATTATAAATAATAAAAAGACTTTTGGAGATTTTATATGGATATTGACGAACTAATTGGAGCAGCTGTCGAACAGCAGCCAACTCGCTTTGCTACGGCATTTGATGATCTCATGGGTCAGAAGATCGCTGCGAGATTAGAAGACGAGCATACCACATATGCTCAACAAATGTTTGCTTCTGACGAACCTGAAGATACCGATGAAGAAGAATTCGAAGATGATTTGGATTTTGACATCGACGACGAAGAGTTCGAAGACGAGTTCGAAGACGAAGAATTTGATCTAGAAGATCTCGACCTAGAAGATTTAGACACAGAGGAAGAAGACGACGATGGCGAAGACGCTTAAAGATTTCTTAAATGAAAGACAGCTTGGGCCGATGGTCGTCAAGAATCCTGACGAGCAGAAGTTCATTGACAAGCACGTAGTTGCAAAAACTGACGATCGCAACGGCAATGACGATGAACTCTTTAAGGGTTCGAAGGTCAAGATGGCCGATCGTCCAAAGCACCGTAAGGGATACAATCCTGGTGAAGACGAAGAAGTATATGAAGAGCTGAAGGGCAATCAGCACAAGATCGATGCCAACAAGAATGGCAAGGTCGATGCGCATGACTTCCACCTCCTTCGTAAGAAGAAAAAAGTTGCAGAAGATCTTGATGAATCTGCTGAAGACAAACATTTTGAAAAACAGTCACCAAAAATGCAGAATGCAATTAATTTACATCTGCGTAAAGGACTTGACTATACATCAGCTGTTAAGGCTGCATCAAAGCATGTCAAGGAAGAAGTTGAAGAGCTAGAAGAGCTTTCAACACCTACTCTAAGAAATTACAGAGCAAAAGCGAAAGATGATGCATATGACGCAGCTGATGTTGATGACGATCGTCGTCTTCGTAAGCGTTCAATGGGTTCGTGGAATGCAGGAATGAAGATTCTTAAGCGTGGTGATGCTTTAAGAAAAGAAGAAGCTGAGCAGATCGACGAACTCGATCACAAGCTTGGTGGCACACTGTCACGTTATATCAACAAGACAAAAGATAATCCAAAGCGCGAAGAAGGTCGTAATCTTGCTTTGAAGAAGCGTTGGGGTGATGCCAAGTATGGCACACCTGAGCCTAAAGTAAAAGCAGCAGTTCGCGAAGAAGCTGAGCAGATCGACGAGATCTCAGCCGAAAAGAAAGACGCATATGCACAAAAAGCTGGCAAGCAACTTCCAGGTTTGTTTGCAAAAAGCAACAGCGCTGATGGAGCTCGCAAATACTACAATCGTAAGAACGCTGTTCGTAAGATTGCCAATGAAGAAGCTGAGCAAGTCGATGAAAAGCTGAACATGGACAAAGCTTCAATGGGAACCGTAATCAAGGATTTCCAAAAGTCTGATGCTCCTCAGTTCCAAGGTAAGTCACAGAAGAAGCGCCAAGTGATGGCTATCGCCGCTAAGCTCTCAGCAGAGCGCGGGGGAAAACCACTCAACAAAGAAGAGCGTCTGCTTGCCAAGCTTGCTGACATTTCTGAAACACATAAGAGAACGATGGTATCGGTCTTTGAGAAACTTAACGAAGATAACCAACGTGAGTTCATGCTAGCATGCGATACAGCAGAAGGCATCGAGCAAATGTTGGACTTCTCTATTCAAAACAGAGGTGAATAATGGCTGTTACTATTACATCAAATAAGAAAAATACATCTGCCGTTATTCACGTTTCGGTTGCTAACACTACGATTAAGGTATCGGGCAATAGCACGACTACAAACGTAGATGCAACTTCTACGTGTCTTGCACTCGGCGATGAGGTACTCAGCGGAGCTTATATTGCTCAGGCATTCTGGGGTCTTGATCCGAATGGCACTGCTATCATTAAGCGTGGAACTGTTCCAGTTGCTGTATTTGCGGCCGCTGGATATGTCGACTATGCTGGTGCAGGTATGGCTCTCACAGTAGGTCAAACAGCTAATCTTACAGTAGAATTCGTAGGCACTGCAAATGGATACGTTCTGCTAGAAGTTCAAAAAGCTGGAGTACTTCCTTCAGAATACGCTGGTTCATAAGGTAAAAAACATGAAGCTAATCACAGAAGTTGTAGAAGATCTGAGATGTATTACAGAAGCTCGTGAAGACGGGAAGAAGAACGTATACATTGAAGGTATCTTCTTACAAGGAGGCATTAAGAACCGTAACGGTCGTATGTATCCTGTAGAAACCCTTGAAAAAGAAGTTAATCGTTACGACGAAACTTACATTCAGAAAGGCAGAGCTCTTGGCGAGTTAGGTCATCCTGACGGTCCGTCCATTAACCTCGATCGTGTATCTCACATGATCACTTCTTTGAAGAAAGAGGGATCCAACTTTGTAGGTCGTGCTAAGTTGATGGATACTCCAATGGGTAACATCGCCAAAGGTCTCATCGGAGAAGGCGTAAAGCTTGGCGTATCGTCCAGAGGTATGGGTTCGTTGAAGCTAAATAGAGAAGGTATCAACGAAGTTCAAGACGATTTCTATTTGGCCACAGCTGCAGATATCGTAGCCGATCCATCTGCTCCAGATGCATTTGTTAACGGGATTATGGAAGGTGTAGAATGGATTTGGCAAGACGACCTGCTAGTTGCAAAGAAAAATGCGGCTGCAGTACTCGAGCAAACTGTACAGACCATTGAAAAAGCATCTTCTTCAAGACAGCTTCAAGCTAAACAGTTTGAAATTTTTGAGAACTTCCTCAATAAAATTTCTAAAATCTAACTTAGAATAAATAAATAAAATTTACAAGGAGTCAAAAATGTCAAATAAAGATACGAATGAAATCGTTCAAGACGAATTTCATGAAGATGGTCTCGAAGAGTCTGCTGGTTCGGAAACACTAAAGCCAAACCCAACACGTGCAGAGATGCTGGCTACTTTCAGCCAACTTCTTTCGCAGTTGAAGGGCGAAGATCTTTCGCACTTCTTCAATGACTCTATCCAGAAGTATAGCGCAGACGGCGTTCCTTCAGCGACTGCACCAGGTGGTGCACCAGCTATTGGTAAGATGCCAATGCCTACGCTGAACGCAGTAAAGGAAGATATCGCAGAAGTATTCTCTGGCGAAGATCTTACTGAAGAAGCAAAAGAAAAGTTTTCAACAATCTTCGAAGCAGCTGTATCAGCTCGCGTTTCGCTCGAAGAAGCTCGTCTCGAAGAAGAGTTCGCAGCGAAGCTCGACGAAGCAGTAGAAGAAGTGAAAGAAGAGATCACTACAAAAGTCGACCAGTATCTCGACTATGTAGTAGAATCGTGGATGGAAGATAACAAGCTTGCTATCGAATCCACAGTCCGCGCCGATATTGCAGAGAACTTCATGGAAGGCCTCTACAATCTGTTTGCTGAATCTTACATCACAGTGCCAGAAGAAAAGCTTGATGTAGTTGGTGAACTGAAGGCACAACTCGAAGAGCTAGAAGCCAAGCTCGACGAGTCTGTAAACAAGCAACTAGAACTGCAGTCAGTAATCGACGAAGCTACAATGGAAGCAACGTTCGACGAAGTGACTGAAGGTCTTGCTGCTACACAAGTAGAAAAGCTTCGCACACTTGCAGAAGGTATTGAATTCACAGATAGCGAGTCTTATGCAAAGAAACTCGACATTCTGAAGGGCAAGTACTTCTCTGAAAAGAAAGAAGTTAACACCGGTGTTATTTCGGAAGAAGCAACAGAAGGTCTTAACGAAGAAGCTAAGCCTGTAGCAGTCGGCGAAATGGCAAACTATGTCAGCGCGATTTCGAGAACCAAAAAGTTTTAATTTGATAAATAATAAACAAATCCTAAGGATAAAGGGAGAATAAAATGTTAGCTGAGGAACTAAATACCAAGTGGAAGCCAGTGCTCGAGCACTCGGATCTTCCAGAAATTACAGATGCTCACAAGCGCCTTGTCACAGCGACAGTGCTTGAGAACACAGAGCGTGCGCTTCGCGAGGCTGCTGGCCAAGGTAGCTCACAGCAAATGCTTGGCGAAGGTGACGGTCACGTCAACTCCGTAGGCAGCGGCCAGGTTGCAAACTTCGATCCAGTACTGATTTCACTCGTACGTCGTTCGATGCCAAACCTTATCGCTTATGACGTTTGCGGCGTTCAGCCAATGAACGGTCCAACAGGTCTTATCTTCGCAATGCGTTCACAATACGCAAACTCGACAGATTCAACTGTTGCAGAAGCTTTCTACAACGAAGCTAACACTGGTCACGCTTCGCGTCTCGGTGCTGGTCTTAACGCTGCTAACACAGGTGCTGCTTCAGCAACTGCAGTTGGTGCTAACACAGTTGGTACAGCTCCTGACTCGTCAAACAACGCTGGCAACTCGTTCTACAACTACACAATGGGTCTTCTCGTTGGTTCTGCAGAACTTCTTGGCGCTAATAGCTCATACATCTTCCCGGAAATGGGCTTCTCAATCGAGAAGGTAACTGTATCTGCTAAGACACGCGCTCTGAAGGCAGAATACACCCTAGAACTTGCACAAGATCTGAAGGCAATTCACGGTCTTGACGCAGAAGCCGAACTTTCGAACATCCTTTCAGGTGAAATCCTTGCGGAAATCAACCGTGAAGTTGTTCGCTCGATCATCATCACTGCTGAGCGTGGCGCGACTGAAGGTACTACAACATCGGGTATCTTCGATCTTGACACAGACTCAAACGGTCGTTGGTCAGTTGAAAAGTTCAAGGGTCTTCTGTTCCAAATCGAACGTGAATGTAACAAGATTGCAAAAGAAACACGTCGCGGTAAGGGTAACGTAATCATCTGCTCGTCTGACGTTGCTTCTGCACTTCAAATGGCTGGCGTTCTTGATTACGCTCCTGCGATGAACACATCGTCACTGAACATCGACGACACAGGCAACACATTTGCTGGTGTTATCAATGGTCGCATTAAGGTCTATATCGATCCTT
>Ga0315905_10000040_pt1 | contig 125666 bp, 90 predicted proteins | sample LakEriMetagenome_5_FD_203522 | JGI IMG/M metagenome (GOLD analysis project Ga0315905, IMG submission 203522) | Freshwater fungal communities from buoy surface, Lake Erie, Ohio, United States - Buoy 4 MA121 | ecosystem: Environmental > Aquatic > Freshwater > Lake | place: USA: Lake Erie, Ohio...
CCCGTGACAAACGGGTGGTGGCACTCAAGGTTCTGCCCCCCGCCCTGGCGCGCGAGAGCCGGCACCTCGCCCGGTTCCAACGGGAGGCGCGACTCAACCGGATCGTGCGGCATCCCGGCTTGTGCGGGATGGTCGATGAGGGCAGGTCCGAAGAAATCCATTTCATGGCCCTGGAGTTCATTCCCGGGCAAAGCCTGCACAGGATGGTTTGCGAGAACGGCCCCCTTCCGGTGGAAAAGGTCGCCCGGCTGGGTGCCGAAATCGCCTATGCGCTGGACGCCTTGCACAAGGCCGGGCTGGTCCACCGCGATGTGAAGCCGAGCAACATCCTGGTCACCCCGTCCGGGACAGCGCATCTCATCGACCTGGGATTGGCTTACATTCCCGGCGAAACCGGGGAAGATGTCGAGGTCATCGGTGGCCAGGGCTACATAGTCGGCAGCATGGACTTCATCGCCCCTGAACAAACCGTGAACCCGGCGCTGGTCGATGCCAGGGCCGATTTGTATGGCCTTGGCTGCTCGCTCTATTTCGCGGCAACCGGCAAGGTCCCCTTTGAGGGCGGGTCAAACAAGGAGCGTATGCGCCGTCACCGGGAAGAGGCCGCCATTCCCCTGAAGGATCTTGTCCCCGATGCCCCGTCGCGGTTCTGCGCCCTGGTACACCTGTTGATGGAAAAGGACCCGGCGGAACGGTTCGGTTCCGCGGGCACGGTGGCCGCCGATCTCCAGCTCATGGTTCCTGAAAACCAGTCGCTTTTCAGCGCGGAAATGGACGGGGAATCGGTGGCGGCAACGCTGGAAAACCTGCGGGTCTACAACCCCCGGGAAAGGACGGAACTGGAATCACAGATCTTGCGGGACACAGGGACGGAGTTCACCACACAGGAAGGCCCGGATGGGGTTCCCGAGCTTCCAGTCAATTGGGCCGAGGTGGAAACCTCGGAAAAAAAGCTCAAAAACCCGGATTCAGCCAGTCATTCCGACCCCGCACCGGAAGTTCCGCTCATCGTTCTCGGGCAACCCTCCGCCAGGGACAGGTCCTTCCCCGCACCGGGGGAACTGCCCGATTCACAATTGGGGGCAGGCCGGATACCCCTTCCAGACCGGGTTGCCGCATTTTGGGGGCATTTGCCGGTTTGGCAAAAATCCCTGTTTGTGAGCCTGGCGGTGGTCTGGACAATCTGTTTGGCGCTTGCGGCTGTAATGCTGGCAACCGGCCAGGGACGGGGTTGATTTTCTTCTGGAGGGCATTGCCCTGCCCCCTCTGGCAAGATAAATTGACAAGACAGGCGCTGGATGAATGCGCCGGGTTTTGGTGAGTATCTTATCCAGAGTGGCTGAGGGAACAGGCCCTTTGAAGCCACAGCAACCGGTTCAGTCGCGCCCTCCCGGGTCAACTGAATGCTGGTGCTAAGTCCTTCCCGGGGTCAAGGCTCTGGGAGAGATAAGATCGCGGTGACGCGTATCGGTCAACCCTTGCGATTCGGTTCGACAGCGGGTTGGTCAACTGGAAGACAAGATACTCCTCTAAGGATCAGCCTTTCCTGATGGACAGGCTCAAGGGGGAGCTTCCCATGGTGTCGGTCAATCCCGCCAGCATTCCTCAATCGCCCCTTGTCGCGGGCATGAAGTGCCGCGTCTGCGGCAAGCAATGGCCGGTCAGCACCACCAATTTCTGCGAGGACGACTTCGGCCCCCTCGAAGTCGATTACCACTACGACCGGATCAAGCCCCTTGTCAGCCGGCAGTTGTTCGAGTCCCGGCCCAACAACATGTGGCGCTGGAAGGAATTCCTTCCCCTGAACGGCGAACCCACGGTGGGCCTGCATGTCGGGGGCACACCCTTGGTAAAGGCTGACCGGCTCGGCAAGGCCATCGGCATTGAAAACCTTTGGGTGAAGAACGACGCGGTGAACTTCCCCACCCTGTCGTTCAAGGATCGCGTGGTCGCGGTGGCGCTTTCCAAGGCCCGCGAGTTCGGCTTGGAAACCGTGGGCTGCGCCTCCACCGGAAACCTCGCCAACAGCGTGGCCGCCAACGCGGCGGCGGCCGGACTGAAAAGTTACATCCTTGTCCCGAGCGACCTCGAGAGGGCCAAGGTGCTGGGAACCAGCGTGTACGGGGCGAATGTGATCTCGGTGCGGGGCACCTACGACGAGGTGAACCGCCTGTGCACCCAGATCGCCTTCCACCACGGCTGGGGCTTTGTGAACATCAACCTCCGGCCCTTTTACGCCGAGGGTTCGAAGACCATGGGTTACGAGATCGCGCAGCAACTCGGCTGGCGCACTCCCCGCAATGTGGTCTCCCCGATGGCGGGCGGCGCGCTGATCGGCAAAATCAGCAAGGGTTTCAATGAATTGGCGGCAGCCGGTTTGATCGATGCCCCTAGGACTTCCTTCTTCGGCGCCCAGGCCACGGGATGCAACCCGATCTCGGGTTCGGTCAAGGAAAACCGCGAAAGGCACAAGCCCGTCCGCAAACCCGACACCATTTGCAAGTCCCTGGCCATCGGCGACCCGGCCGACGGATTCTTCGCCGCCAAACTGATCCGCGAATCGGGCGGCTGGGCCGAGGATGTCTCGGATGACGAGATCCGCGAGTGCATGGCCTTGCTGGCCGGCACGGAGGGCATCTTCGCCGAAACCGCCGGTGGCGTGACCGTGGCTGTCGCCAGGAAGCTGGTGCGCCAGGGCAAGATCCGACCTGGCGAGGAAACCGTCCTTTGCATCACCGGCAACGGCCTGAAGACCCAGGATTCGGTGGCGGAAATCCTGCCCGCGCCCGCCGTGATCAACCCCCAACTGCCTGAATTTCAGGCATTGCTGGTGAATGGCGCCCCGCCGGTGCGCAAGGCCGAGCCCGCGATGGCCTGACCCATTCCCTCACCCCCCAGACAATCCAAGGATTTCCAGACATGGCTATCACCGTGAACATTCCTCCTCCCCTGCGCCCGTATGCGGAGGGTACTGACAAAATTTCCCTTTCCCCCGCTGATGCCACAACCGTCGCCGGAGCGTTGAAAGTACTTGTCACCCGTCATCCCGGCCTGAACGACCGGATGTACACAAACGGCCAGTTGAGGCCCTTCGTGAATGTCTACCTCAACAATGAGGATGTCCGCTTCCTCGATGGCGAGTTCGACGCCCCCCTCAAGGATGGTGACGATGTGGCCATCATCCCCGCGGTGGGCGGCGGCTGATCCGCGCCTTTTTCCTATTCCCTTCCGCATCACGACCAGAAAGCGCGGCGCCCTCCATGGCCAAGCAGCACCACGACAAGAACCGCGGCGACAAACCCGGGCAGCCAGGCAAGGGATCAGGCGGCAAGCATGGTTCCAAGGGCTCTGGCGACCATGGGCATGTTCATGGTCCGGGCTGCGGTCACGACCACGATCACGACCATGATGCCGAGGTTCCGGAGGGAGTCGCCCTCCTTCCCGAAGTGCCGGACAACCTGGGCCTGCATCCCTTCAGTTTGGCCATTCTGGACACGGTGGTATTCCTGACCGGAACCGATGAGGAACTCATCCACCAGGGCGCGGCGGACGAGATGTTCGACCGCCTCGTGGAGCACCTCACCAAACTGCCCGCGGCCGACAAAAACCGCTTTCACGCGGACCTGAAAAAACTGGGCGAGCACGGGCTTGCCGAGGGATGGGACGCCGACGCCATCGGCTTCCTCAACGAAATGGCCACCTTGTTGACAGGCAAGACAGGACAATGACTTCCAGCAACGACCACCAATCCGCCCAGGACCTGGAACGCTACAGCCGCCAGATGCGCTTCTTCGGCATCCGCGAGGCCGGCCAGCGCAAACTCGCCAATGCCCGGGTGCTGATGTGCGGTGTGGGGGCGCTGGGAACCGTGCTGGCCAACACCCTGGCCCGTGCGGGAGTGGGTTTCATCCGCCTGGTGGACCGTGATTTCGTCGAGTTGAGCAACCTGCAGCGCCAGGTGCTTTTCGACGAGGAGGATGTGCGTTCCAACACCCCGAAGGCCGAGGCTGCCGCGGCCAAACTGCGCCAGATCAACTCCCAAATCACCTACGAGCCCATCGTCGCCCACATCGATCGCTCCAACATCGAGGCCTTGTCGGCCGATGTGGACCTGATCGCCGACGGATCCGACAATTTCGAGATCCGTTATCTCATCAATGATGTGGCGGTGAAGCAGGGCAAGCCGTGGGTGCACGGCGGCTGCATCGGCAGCCACGGGCAGACCTTCACGATCGTGCCCGGCAAAACCCCTTGCCTGCGCTGCGTGTTCGAGGCGGCCCCCGGGCCGGGCGAGGCGGCCACCTGCGATTCGGCGGGGGTGCTGTCCCCCATCATCAGCATCATCGCCAACTTCCAGGCGACCGAGGCCCTGAAACTGCTTTCCGGCGCTGAAGACGCCATCAATCGCGAACTGGTCTATGTCGACTGTTGGGAAAACACCACCCGGCGCGTGAAAATCGCGCCCCTTTTGGGCAAGGTGGATTGCCCTTGCTGCAAGCACCGGCGGTTCGAATGGCTGGAGGGCGCCATGGGCGTCCAGACCACCAGCCTGTGCGGGCGCAACGCCGTCCAGGTTGTGCCGGCTGGGAAGCCCACCCTGGATCTGCCGCGTTTGGCCGAAAGCCTCTCTTCCTACGGCAAGCCCCAATTGACCAAGTTCCTCCTGAAGGTCGAGATTGACGGCTGCCAGTTCACCATTTTCCCGGATGCCCGCGCCATCATCCAGGGAACGAATGATGAGGAGCGCGCCCTGGCACTCTACGCCCGATATGTCGGGCACTGATCGCCTCGGGAGCCTGGACAAAACATGACCGTTTATCTCGACAACGCGTCCACCACCCACCCCAAGCCCGAATCGGTCTACGAGGCCATGGATCGCTTCGCGCGCAATTCCATGGCCAATCCAGGCCGGGCAGGCCACCGAATGGCCTTGGCGGCGGAGCGGGCCCTGGATCAAACCCGGCACCTCCTGCACCAGTTCTTCAATGGCCAGAGTCCGGACCGGTGGATTTTCACCCTCAATTGCACCGACGCGTTGAATATCGCCATCAAGGGCACGCTCAATGATGGCGACCATGTTATAACCTCCAGCCTGGAACACAACTCCATCAGCCGGCCGGTTCGGGCCTTGGAACTTGCCGGCAGAATCACGGTCACCCGCCTGGAACCTGACCAGCACGGAACCCTGCGGCTGGAGGATCTGGAAAAGGCGTTCACGCCCAAAACCCGGCTGGTGGCCCTGACTCATGCCAGCAATGTGCTGGGAACAGTCCAGCCTATTGCCGAGGCCGCCTGGATCACGCGCTCGAAAGGCGCGCTGTTCCTTCTCGACGCGGCTCAATCGGCCGGGGTTTTGCCCATCTCTGTTGAATCGATGCACATCGACCTGTTGGCCACCGCGGGGCACAAGGGCTTGATGGGGCCGCTTGGAACCGGGGTTCTGTACGCCGGCCCGAGGACCAGTCTGCGCCCTTGGCGGGAAGGTGGCACGGGAGGCGACTCCTCCACGGAAACCCAACCGAAGGAACTGCCCTACCTTCTGGAAGGTGGCACGCCCAATGTGGTCGGTGTGGAGGGGTTGGGGGCCGGGATCCGCTGGTTGATTGAAAAAGGCATCGAATCGATACACCGACACGAGTCCATGCTGGCGGAACGGCTTTCCGCCGGGCTTTCGGAAATCCCCGGACTGGAACTCTTCGGTCACCGCGACTGGAACCGTCGCGTCGCCAATGTCCCGTTCCGCCTGGAGATTCTGCCCGCCCCCGAAGTGGGTGGGATTCTGGACCAGGCTTTTGACATTGCGGTGCGCCCTGGCCTCCATTGCGCCCCCTTCGTCCACAAGGCGCTGGGCACCTATCCTGATGGCATGGTTCGGGCGAGCATCGGACCATTCAACACCGAGGCTGATATCGACGCGTTGATCGCGGCTGTGCGGGAGATCGCGGGATGAGCCGGATGGATCCCAGGCTGGAAATCCTTCAGGCAGTGGGAGATGGCAGGCTTGCGCCCGATGAGGCCTTGCGTCGATTGGCGGAAACCCCCTCTGGAATTGCCGATTTGGGCTTCGCCCGGATTGACCTCGACCGGAAACGCCGGTGCGGCCAGGCCGAGGTGATATTCGGTCAGGGCAAAACCGCCGAATGGATCATCGGTGGCGCCCAGCGATTGCTGGAGGCTGGCCAGAACTGCCTGGTGACCCGGGTTCCGGAGGAGGCCGCCCAGCCATTGCTCAGTGCCCTTCCATCAGGCGAATACGACCCGGTTGGAAAAACCTTCTGGTTGAAGGCACCCGGAAACAGGTCAGAGCCCAGGGGCCATGTTTTGGTCCTGACGGCCGGCACTAGCGATTTGCCCGTGGCCCATGAGGCGCGCACCACGGCGATTGCCCTTGGAACCGAATGCCGGTTGGTGGCCGATGTGGGAGTTGCCGGACTGCATCGCCTGCTATCCCGCGCGGAAGACCTGGATTGGGCCGATGCGATCGTGGTGGTGGCCGGCATGGACGGCGCCCTGCCCAGTGTGGTGGGAGGCCTAGTGTCTTGCCCGGTCTTCGCCGTGCCCACCAGCATCGGCTATGGCGCGGCCTTTGGGGGCGTCGCTGCGCTGCTCACCATGTTAAACGCCTGTTCCGCTGGGGTGGCGGTGGTCAATATTGATGGCGGATTCAAGGGAGGGTATTTGGCGGCGATGGTCGCCTTGAGGACGGCAAGGCCTTCCTGAGGCCTACCCCTCCTCTCCCGACTCCAATTCCATCCGCCTGGCCTCCAGTTCCTCAATCTCCTCGGCGATTTCCTGCGCGGTTCGGGGGCCCGCTGGCAAGGTGTAGCTTTCCTCGAACCAGCGGCCCAGATCCACCAGCTTGCAGCGTTGCGAACAAAATGGGAATTGGGGCCACTCCAACAGCCCACCCTCAAGCTGCCGCGAGCAGACGATGCAGGCCGGCACCTTGCCCTTGGCAGCCACTACTTCTTGCCTTTTTTGGCGGTTGAACCCGATTCGGCCGATTTCGGGCTTTCCGCGCGTTTGGCCGGGGTGGAATCGGCTTTGGGTGAGGATGACGCCTTGTCTGAATCGGCTTTGGCGGCGGCCTTGTAGCCTTCACTCCGGTAGTCGGTCTCGTAGAAACCAGACCCCTTGAACAATATGGCCGCGCCGGTGCCGAACAGCCGCTGGAGCTTCTTTTTTTTGCATTTGGGGCAGGTGGTCAGGGCCTTTTCGCTGAAGGACTGGAACTCCTCGAACTCGTGGCCGCATCCGCCGCATTGGTAGTCATAGGTGGGCATGGCTAATTCTCCCTGATGGCGCGATCAATCGGCGCTTTCGGTAGGCTGGACGGAAACCCCGACACTTGCCGGGCGCAACACCCTGTCGTGCAGCATGTATCCACCCTGATGCACCTGCACCACGGTCATGGGTGGGTGGTCGGGGCTGGGCACCTGATTGACCGCCTGGTGGTGATTGGCGTCAAATGGCTGGTGCATCGCGTCGACCGGCTTCACACCGTGCCTTTTCAGCACCTCCAGAATTTGCTGCAGCACCATTGCCACCCCTTGGGCCAGCGGGCTTTGGGCCTCTCCCGCCGCGGCCTGAACCGCCCTTTCCAGGTTATCGATGGGCTGCAACAGATCACGCGCCAGAGGCTCCTGGGCGTAGCGTTTCTCCTGCTGTTGTTCCCGGGCCTGGCGCTTCTGGTAGTTTTCAAATTCCGCCTGGCGGGATTTGGCCAAGTTCAGGAACTCCTCGCGTTCCTTTTCCAACTGGCGGATCCTCGACTCCATTTCAAGGGTCGGGTCCGGGGCCTGCCCGGCCTCACCCTCCGGAAACACCCCCTCCGGACCTGCGGTGTTGTCACTCATTTGGCACCCCGTTTCTTCTTTCCTTCGGGTTCCGGGGCCGCGGCCTGCTCAGCCTCGCCACCGGTGAAAAAATCCTTGATACGGTCGAGGAAGCTCTTGCGCTGCGGGGAAACTTCGGATTCCTCCATTCCGGCAAGTTCCCGGAAAAGCTCCTCCTGCCTCTTGGTCAGGTTGCGCGGGGTTTCCACCCGCACCACAACGATCAAATCGCCCACCCGGCCCGACCCGATCTCAGGCATACCCCAACCGGGTATCCGGATCTGGTCACCCGATTGCTGCCCGGGCTGAACCCGCAGGGTCACCGGTTTTCCGGCCAGGGTAGGCACCGGAATCTCGGCACCCAATGCCGATTGGCTGAAGGTGACCGGCACCTCGCACGCCAGGTCGCGGCCATCGCGCTGGAAAAAGGGATGGTCGAGCACATGGAAAAAAACATGCAGGTCGCCCGGGGCCCCACCACCACCCGGGGTTTCCCCGTAGCCCTGCACCCGGCTGCGCATCCCGTTTTCCACACCGGCGGGAATGTTGATCTCGAGGGGAAGCGAGACCTCGCGCAAACCCACACCCTGGCAAGTCACACAGGGGTCCGGAATGGTTTGGCCCCGTCCGGAACAGTAGGGGCATGTCCGCTGGATGCGGAAGAAACCTTGCCCCTGGAGGATCACTCCCTGGCCACCGCATTGTTTGCACTTGATTATCTTTGTTCCGGGCTTGGCGCCCGATCCGGAACAATCCCCGCACTTCTCCTTGCGCGGAATGTTGACCGACTTGCGGCCGCCCCGGTAGGCTTCCTCCAGATCGAGGGTCAGTTCAACCCGCACATCCCGGCCGCCGCGCCTGCCGCCTCCGCCCCCGAAAATTCCGCCAAAGAATTCACTGACCAGGTCGGACATCGCGTCACCGGAGTCCCCGGGACCTAGCGGCCCCTCCGACAGGCCCGCATGGCCATAGCGGTCATACCGTTGCCGCTTTGCCGGTTCGCGGAGCACCTCGTAGGCCTCCTGAACCTCCTTGAATTTGACCTCTGCCTGGGGATCATTGGCATTGCGATCGGGATGATACTGCATCACCAGTTTGCGGTACGAAGCCTTGATGGTGGCGTCATCCGCCACCCTCTCGACTCCCAGTACCTCGTAAAAGCAGCGCTTCGTGGGCATTGAATCCGGTGCTCCGGGCCCCGGTGCCTTCGGGCACGGGGGTCAACCCCTAACCGTTGAAAGGGAAAGGCCTTCCCGGGTCCCGGCAGGCGGGTCCGGGAAGGCCGGATTAAGGAACCGGGAAAGCGTCAGCGGACCGCGCCCTGGACCTTGGAGCCATGCTCCTCCTCGTCGATCTTGGTGATCATCACATCGGTGGTGAGCATCAGGCCCGAGATGGAAGCGGCGTTGGTGAGGGCGCTGCGGGTCACGCGCGCTGGATCCAGCACCCCGGCCTCCATCAGGTCCTCATACTCCTTGGTGGCGGCGTTGTACCCGATGTTCGGGTTCTTGGAGCCGCGCACACGCACCTCGTCGGCGACAACCGCGCCGTCAAGACCGGAGTTTTCGGCCAGCGTGCGGATGGGCTTCTCGAGGGCGCGGGCAACGATCTCGGCCCCGACACGCTCGTCACCCTTCAGCTTTTCGGCCACCGCCTCGGCCACCTCGATGCACCGCACAAGCGCCACACCACCGCCGGGCACCACCCCGTCCGCCACGGCGGCGCGGGTGGCGTGGAGCGCGTCTTCCACCCTTCCCTTGGTCTGCTTCATCTCGGCCTCGGTGGTACCGCCCACCCGGATGATCGCCACACCGCCGGTAAGCTTGGCAAGGCGCTCGCTGAATTTCTCGCGATCGTATTCGCTCTCGGTCTGTTCCATTTGCTTGCGGATCTGGTCGATTCGCTTCTCGATCCGGCCCTTGTGGGCGTTGTCGAGCTTGGAGTTGACGATGGTGGTGTTCTCCTTCTCCACCGTCACCTTCTCTGCCGAACCCAGGTGCTCGATCTTGACATTCTCGAGCTTCATACCCAGGTCTTCGCTGATGAATGTGCCGCCGGTGAGGACCGCTATGTCGCCCAGGATAGCCTTGCGGCGGTCGCCAAAACCGGGAGCCTTCACCGCGCACACCTTCAAGGTGCCGCGCAGCTTGTTGATCACCAGAGCCGTGAGGCAGTCGCCCTCGACATCCTCGGCGATGATCAACAGCGGACGGCTGGTGCGCGCGACCTGCTCCAGAAGCGGCAGCAACTCGCGCACATTCGACAACTTCTTCTCGTGGATCAGGATCAGCGGCTTTTCCAGCTCGCTGGTCATGTCGGCGGAGGTGATGAAGTAGGGGCTGATGTAGCCCTTGTCGAATTGCATACCCTCGACGAACTCCAGGGTAGTCTCGGAGGTCTTGCCCTCCTCGACAGTGATGACGCCGTCCTTGCCGACGCGCTCGAAGGCGTCGGCCATCATGTTGCCGATCTCCTTGTCGTTGTTGGCGCTGATGCCGGCGACCTGGGCGATCTCTTTCTTGCTGGAAAGCTTCTTAGCCAGCTTCTCGACATTTTCGGTCACCGCGGTGACGGCCTTGTCGATACCCCGCTTGACAGCCATCGGGTTGGCCCCCGAGGCGATGTTGCGCAGGCCCTCCTGGTAGATCGACAACGCCAGGATGGTGGCGGTGGTTGTGCCGTCGCCGGCGGTGTCGCTGGTCTTCTGGGCGACCGCGTTCACCAGCTTGGCGCCCATGTTCTCAAAGGGATCGGGGAGATCGATCTCCTTGCTGACCGTCACGCCGTCCTTGGTGACGGTGGGACCACCGAAGCTCTTGTCAATGATCACATTGCGCCCGGTGGGCCCCAGGGTCACGCCAACGGCATGCGCCAGCTTCTCGGCACCGGCCAGAAGTTTCTTGCGGGCATCCTCGTCGTACATCAGTTGCTTGGCCATGTTCTCACCTCAAATGGTTCGTGTTTCGGAAGGCGTCAGATCGCCGGGTCGGGCTTGCCCGCCAGACCCGGCGTTTTAACAAGTCAGGAGATCTTCGCGAGCAGATCACTCTCGCGCATGATCTTCAACTCCCTGCCATTCACCTCGACATCGTTGCCGGCGTAGCGCCCGTAGACGACCACATCACCGGCTGCCACGGAGACGGGGATCAACTCGCCCGACTCAGTCCGGCGACCGGGGCCGACCGCGAGGACGGTTCCCCGCTGGGGCTTCTGCTTTGCGCTCTCGGGGATGTAAATGCCGCCTGATGATTTCTCCTCAGCCTCGAGCGGCTCCACCACAACGCGGTCCTCGAGGGGACGGATGCCTGCGTCTGCCTTTGCCTTCGCCATGATTCAACTCCTGAGTCTTTGTGAATGAATGCTTCTAACGGTCCTGCTTGTTTTGCTGTGGTATCCCGGGATGTTGGCATCCCGGGATACCAGTTGCGGGCATCCCGGATTCGCGGGGAATCCGGAAGGGGTCACATCATGCCGCCCATGCCGCCCATGCCACCCATGCCGCCCATGTCCATGCCACCCATGCCGCCCATGCCACCACCGTGGTCATGGTGGTGGTGATCGCCGCCGCCGGGTTTCTTCTTTTCCGGAATGTCGGAAATGATGGACTCGGTGGTCAGGAGCAAGCTGGCAACGCTGACAGCGTTTTCCAGGGCGCTGCGGGTCACCTTCACCGGATCAATGACCCCGGCAGAACGGAGGTCAATGTATTTGCCGGTGTCGGCGTCATACCCGAGGTTCTTCTCCTTGTGGCGCAGGATGGTGTTCACCACCACGGAGCCATCCAGCCCGGCGTTCTGCGCGATCATGCGGCAAGGGGTTTCCAGAACCCGGTGCAGCAGTCGGGCCGCTGGCTTTTCGGCCTCCGGCAGATCCAGCTTGTCCAGCACCTTGCGGGCATGAAGGAGAGCCACGCCACCACCGGGGACGATCCCCTCGGCGATCGCCGCGCGGGTCGCGTGCAGGGCGTCCTCGTAAAGCGCCTTGCGCTCCTTCATCTCGGTTTCGGTCGCGGCGCCCACCTTCAGTTGGGCCACGCCACCAGCGAGCTTGGCCAGGCGCTCCTGCAACTTCTCCCGGTCGTAGTCACTGTCGGTCTTCTCGATTTCACGGCGGATCAACTCGCACCGCCCCTCGAGGGATTTCTTGTCGCCAGCACCCTCGGTGATGGTGGTGTTCTCGCTGTCGATACGAACCTTTTTGGCCCGACCGAGGTCGGCGAGCTTGACCGTGTTGAGGGGAATCCCCAGATCCTTGAAGAACGCCTTACCCTTGGTCAGGGTGGCGATGTCCTCGAGCATGGCCTTGCGCCGGTCCCCGTAACCGGGAGCCTTCACTGCGCAGACGTTTACCACGCCCTTCAGCTTGTTCAAAACCAGGGTGGCCAAGGCCTCGCCCTCGACATCCTCGGCGATAATGATCAGGGAAGCCTTGGCTTTGCTGACCTGCTCGAGCAGGGGAACCAAATCCTTGGCGTTGCTGATCTTTTCCTCGTGGATAAGGATGTAGGGGTTCTCCATCTCCACCGTGACCTCTTCCTGATTGGTCACAAAATTGGGGGAAAGGTAACCGCGGTCGAATTGCATGCCCTGAACAACAACCACCTCGGTTTCGGCGGTCTTGCCCTCCTCGATGGTGATCACGCCATTGCTGGCGCCGACCTGCTTCATAGCCTCGGCAAGCTTTTTGCCGATTTCGGTGTTGTTGTTGGAGGCGATGGTGGCGACTTCAGCAATGCTCTTCTTGTCGTTGGGGTCGATTTTCTCCGCCATGGAGCGAAGGGAATCGACAACTTTGCCAACCGATTTGTTTAGGCCGCGGGAAATTGCCATTGGGTCATGGCCTGCCGCGATGAGCTTGAGCCCCTCGCGGAAAATGGCCTCAGCCAGAACGGTGGCCGTGGTCGTGCCGTCACCCGCCACATCGTTGGTCTTGCTGGCGGCTTCCTTGATGAGCTGGGCTCCCATGTTCTCGATGGGGTCCGTCAGCTCGATATCCTCGGCGACAGTCACGCCGTCCTTGGTCACATTGGGGCTTCCCCAACCCTTGTCCAGAACAGCGTTGCGTCCGCGCGGCCCGAGAGTAGCGCGAACAGCGCGGGCAAGCTTGCCGGCACCCGCCAGCAGCTTTTGCCTGGCCTCGTCGCTATAAACCAGGTTCTTCGCTCCCATCTCTTCTACTCCTCAACTCGTTTGCTCTAGCGGGGTCTGATCAGAAGAAGCCGCGGCTAGGTTCACCAACGGCAAAACAACCCAATTCCTGTCAGAATCCACCTCGCGGGTGGCTCTTCGCCACCATGCACAGGGGTCCATTCATGCAATCTGCGTGCCACGACAGGTGGCAACAGGGCGTAACATCACCAAAACCCCTTTCTGCAAAGGTTTTTCGCCGAGGAGGCCATGGGTTTTGGCTTAATATGGTTTGGATTTCCTACTGCCCCAGAAAGGGGCTTTCTGGCCACAGGCTGCCAACTTGACACCGCCTCCAAACGATTCTTGGCCACTTTTGACAACGCCAGCCACAGTGGCACCGCAAACGACCATCAGGAAGTAACCATGAAACAGCCAAATTTGACCCAATCCCTTCCCCCCGAAATCCCTGGCTCGCTTCTGAATCAACAGTTTTCTGTCATCCATTGGACTCCACCGGCACCTCCTGGAGAGTCGCTGTCCTCCTCCCGGGATTTACTATTGGGTGCCATTCCGACCCTGTTGGTCCTGGCACGGCATCCTGGATGAATTCCCTGCCGCCAGCACCTGGTCGAGGTGCAAGCTTGGCAGAAATCCATGGAAAACAAATTTAGATTGGTTGGAGTAATCCCTGGCAAACCATTTTTGGTTGCCAACCTGGCCCAGCAGGATGGCCTGAAAATTCCTTTGTTTTGCGACCCGGAGTACCTTTGGCACGAGTGGCTGGGGTTGGGCCGGTTCGGATTGGCGAATTTCCTAAAGCCAAACGCTATCTTTGGATATATAAAGGGCTTGCTGAAAGGTCGCTCAATCGCCAGATCGGGGGAAAACGCGGATCTGATGCGCCAAGGGGGCGAGGTTTTCTTGGCCGGAAATGGAAAACCCCTGTGGGTGCACCGGTCCGTGGGTCCAACCGACCGACCCTCCACATCCGACCTGGCTCGGGTGTTAAAAAAACTCCACTAGGGATCTAGTCCAAATTCAGTCATCCCGGTCATCAATTACCGAGATGCCAGCCTCTTCCAAAGATGTAAGAATTTGATCCAGGCGGTCTGGATCGTGGTCGCTCTCGGCCAGAGCTTCATGGACCTGACCAAATGTCACGAAGCCTGTCTTTTGGCCGCGTTCTACCAACAAGCGAACCGTTTCTTCAAGAAGTTGCATGGGAAGCCCCCAAACCGGCCCGTCAGGTGGTCCCTCGGTCCCGGCCGGCTTCCACTCCTTGGAAAACCACGGCGCCGATCCCTTTGGTAAAACCTGAACAATTAGTAGTGTACGCCGCCATCCTCCTTCATGCTAGGGGCCACTATAAATAATGGATATCTAGCCGTATCATCCATTAAGGCCGCCTATCATCTCTCTCATTGGTTGCCCTTGGATCCAGGAACAAAACGTCCTGGCAGCCATAGAAAAGAGTAAGTTGCCAATTCTCCCAGGAAAATTGGCAAATCTCCTCCATGGGGAACCTCGTCCTACAAGGGGAATGCATGAGCACGGATTCTGGCAAACCGACTGTGCCAGGGATTTCTCCCCCAACCGGCGGGAAAGATCCGGAGCGTACAGACGGTGTGTCCGGGTCCCAACTGGAAGAAATGCTCGTCAACACCTTCAACGGGATGAAGGACGAATTGATCAGCACGCTCAACCTGCTGTTGCGCTCCCGCGAGGATGCCATCGACATGGCTCAGGAGGCCTTCCTCCGGTGCTGGAAGGCCCGGGCGCAAATGACCAAGGTGAGCAATCCAAGGGCCTGGATTTTTCAGGTGGGAATGAATGCCGCCCGCGACCTGCGCCGAAGCGCCTGGAAGCGCAAGTCGCGCCCCATGCTTGAAAATGTCAGCTTTCCGGCGCCAACGGAGACGGGATTCGGATCGACCTTGGAGGAACGCGAGGAACTGGAAGCCGTCCGCAAGGCGGTGACCGAATTGCGCGAGGAGGAACGGGAAGTGTTTCTCCTCCGCCAGTCCGGGGAAATGACCTACGAGGAAATCGCCCTCACCGTGGGCCGTCCTGTCGGGACCGTGAAGACACAGATGCGCTCCGCATTACAGCGGGTGAAGGCCCTTTTGGCCCCGCATTCCCCAAACGAGGGACCGGCTGAGGGATAAGCCGGCTAGCTGGAGAATCGCCATGGATTGCCGCAAATGCCAGGATCTGGTCCTGGAATGGCTGGAGGAGTTGCTGGAACTGCCGGAATCGGCGGAATTGTCCAGCCATTTGGAAACCTGCTCCTCATGCCAATCGGCTCGGGACCGCGCCCAGATGATGCGGGCCAAGGTCAGAGCGGCCATCACCACCCCCTACCCTGACATCCAATTTTCATCACCAGAACCGTTCCAAATCGGCCCCAGGGAGAACCTTCCGGATCAGCCAAGGCGAAGCTGGCGTGTTGAAACCGTGCTGGCGGGAATAGCGGCGGCTTTGGCTGTACTGGCGGGCAGCAGCCTCCTGCGTGACATGGCAACCAGGCGAAACATCGAATCAGGCCGCGCAGCGCTGGCTGCCAATGGCCAGCAAACCCAAACCCTTCAGGAAAACCTGAACTCCATCCGCCAGGCCCGCCAAGGCCTGGTAGATGAATACTCGCGGGCCGTCGCCAAGGTGCGGGAGGAGGCCAACTCCCGACCGGTTCGCGTGGTGGTGAATGGTCCGGCCGGTGTGGTGGGCGGGGCCCCCACCCAGTTTCTGGCCCAGGCGATCGACCCCTCCGGACGGACGCTCCCCATGCGCATGGAGGCGTCCCTGGAAAACCCCGGGGACAAGGCGATCGCGCTGGATGTTTTGCCCCAGGCGGATGGCACACATCGCATTTCCGTACCCCCCGATGTCCCGCTCAGGCCGGGCATCGATCCGATGCTGAGGGTCCGCGCCTTTCCCCCAGGGGATTCGCCGGCAAAGGACAAACCCCTTTCGATGGTGGAGGTGACTGAACGGATCAAGCTGGGGTTACCCCCGCTGACCACCCACCTCACCACCGATAAGCGGCTGTACCAACCCGGGGAAACCGTTCGTTATCGCTCCCTCACCCTGGACCGGGCATCCTTGCAGGCCCCACAAGGCGCGCTGAAGTTGCGCGTGCGCCTCATCTCCCCGAACAAATCCGAGCGTTTGCTTCTGGTATCCGACGGGCTGATGGCTCAGGCCGACCTGCCCGCCAAGCCGGTGACCGGGCCCTCCGGGAAGCCATTGCGTGGAATCGCTGCCGGGGAAATCCCACTGGACAACGATTCCCCAGGCGGCGAATACGTGCTGCGCGTGGAGGATGCCGACGGGCGCTTCGTCCCGGCCGAGCGCAAATTCCTGGTTCAGGTGTACCAAAAACCGCGGATAAACAAGGAATTGACCTTTTCCAAGCGGGGCTATGCCCCGGGTGAAACGCTGCAGTTTGCCGTTCGCGCCACCGCCCCGGACGACGCCCCGATCGCCAACCAGCCAGTCAAGGCCCAATTGAAACTGGATGATCAGGTGGTCGAGGCCACAGGCGCCATCACTAAAGATCTAACCCGTTGGTTTGAATCCACATTGGGGCCGGATGGCAGGGCGACATTCAGCTTCAAGCTTCCGGAAGCTGCCGCCATTTCCAAGGGTGATGGCAGCATCACTGTTTCATTCTCCGACGGCGCCAGCGTGGAAACCCTGGTCAAACCGGTCCCCCTGGTTCTGGAACGCGTCGATGTCGGCCTGTTCCCCGAAAGCGGGGACTTGGTGGCCGGGTTGCCGGCTAGGGTCTACTTCACCGCGCGCACCTCCCTGGGCAAGCCCACTGACCTGAAGGCGCGCCTGCTGGAAAACGGGCGTCCCCTGGTGGAGGGAATCCAAACACGCAGCGACCTGGAAAATCCCGGGGCCAACCAAGGCATGGGTTCCTTTGAATTCACGCCCAAAACCGATGCGAGTTACACGCTCGAGCTTCTGGGCCCCTCCAAGGGCACCACCCTGGCCCTCCCGGCAACTAAGGCAGCCGGTGTGACCCTGCGGGTGGATGGGGAAAAACTATCCCCCGGGGGCAAAGTTCCCGTTGAACTGAGGGCCACAGGTGAGGGCTTGTGGTTTTTGGGACTCTATTGCCGGGGAAGGCTGCTGGATTCCAAATTGGTCCCCGGCAAGGAAAGCCGCCTGGAGCTTGATCCCCCCGCCGGCATTGGTGGAGTTTGCCGGCTCACGGCGTTCCGCCTCGAATCACCGGCCGCTGGAACATCGGGCAAAGGCAAGCTCACACCGGTCGCTGAGCGGCTGATCTGGAGACCTGTCGCCTCCAACTTGAATGTGGATCTGAAGGTGGAACGGGTTTCCGAAACCGGACCCCCTGGCAAGGCGATGTCCGGCCCCTTCAAACCCGGAGAAAAAGTCCGCTTGAATGCCAAGGTGCGCGACACGCAGGGGAACCCGACCGGGGCGATCCTACTGGCCAGCGTGGTGGACCATGCGGTTGTCACACTGGCTGATGAGAAGACGGCCAGATCCATGCCCACCCACTTTCTCCTGGGCGAGGAAATTCTGCACCCGGATGATCTGGAATACGCCGACTTCCTGTTGACCCCCCATCCCCTCGCGCGGGTGGGAATGGACCTGCTTCTGGGCACCCAGGGCTGGCGCCGTTTCGCCGAGCAGGATCCCGCGAAGTTTCAGGCCCAGCATCCCGTGGAGGCGCCTCATTTCCTCGTCAGCTCCGGGTTGGCCAGGCAGCAATCCACCCTTTCCACCCAAACTGGATTGGAGAACAAGATCCGGGACTTGGCCCCGGAGTTTGACGACCGGTTTCGCAAGCAGGAAGAAGATGTCCGGCAGGCGCGGATCCAATTGGAGGAGTTGTTTCAAAAAGGGAGGGACATCCAGTCCCAGCTCAACCTGGTGGAAGGCCGCCTGGGCCAACGTTTCACTTTGCTGACGGGTGGATTAGGCCTCGGATTGGGCATGATGTCATTCCTGTTCTGGCTGGGCAGGGGAAAAACCCTGGCCACCCGATTGGCACTGGGCCTTGGTGTGCCAGCCCTGCTTGGGATCGGGGGCATTTGGCTCTTCAGCCCGGGAATGGAAGGTCTTTCCAAAACGGCCAGGCAAACGGACATGAGTGTGGCTTTACCGACAGCCTCCCCCATGGCGAACGCGGCCCCCAAGGGAATCGAACATTTGCCCCCGGAAATCCTGCGGAATGACCGCTGGGCCAAAGGGACCATTCCCCCTCCAAGGATCGCAAGCCCCAATCCTCCGGGAGGTCCGATCAAGTCGCAGAATGGCCCAAAATTATTGGCGGACGCAAACAATTTGGCTGATGCGGGAATCCCCCGCCCCGGAACGAGAGTGGGAGGCAGCCCACCCAACCCGGAAGGCAGGGCCCGTGCGAAGCATGCCCCCGGTTCCGCCCTTTTGGGGGCTGCCCGCCGTCCCGGCATGGGCGGCGATAACCTGTTGGGTCCCATCGACCGGCTGTCCTTGCCCCGAGCGATCGCGGAGGATCCGCAACTTCTCCCCTCTGTTTCCGGGGAGGACTTGCCACCCTTGGAGGTGGTGCGGGAATACAGCCATATCCGGTTTTTTGGTGAAGCCCCCTCTTCCCGGTCGGATTTTTCGGAGACCCTCCTTTGGAAACCGGTTTGGGTGCTGCCAACCGGTGAAGGCAACGCGGAATTTGAATTGTCCGATTCGGTCACCCGTTTCGTCGCGACTGTTTCCGCAAACACCGAGGACGGCCGCCTCGCTTCCGCCAGCCAACTTTTTGAAAGCAAACAACCCCTGACTCTCAGCATCAAGCTGCCTGGAGAGGCCACCGCTGGCGACCTGTTGGAGGCGCCACTGACCCTGGAGGGGGAGCCGGGCTCCAGCGTGGACTGGGCCGTCCCCCAAATCGATGGTGCCGAATTAAGGGGCCCGAACCGGGGCACTCTCACTTTGGATTCCAACGGCAGGGGCAGGGTTTTGGTTCCCCTGCGGCCATCGGAAAACTCCAGCCTGGTGGATTATCGTCTGGAGGCCTCATCCGGCACATGGCGGGACACCATGCGCGGCAAAATGCCGGTGGTGTCTGACGGATTTCCCGTCACCGGATCGCTCAGCATGCGGTTGGAAGGCAAGGTTGAGAAAAACCTGCGCCTACCCGACACCTGGAAAAAGGACTCCCTTTCACTGCGAGTGGAGGGTTTTCCCAGCCCGCTGGGCGAGGCCCTTTCCGGTTTGGAAGGGATGTTGCGGGAACCCCACGGCTGTTTTGAACAAACATCAAGCTCCTCGTACCCGAATCTCATGGTGCTGCGCCTTTTGAAAACCTCAGGGGTAGCCAATCCCGAGGTGGAATCGAAGGCCCGGGAACTGCTTGCCGCCGGCTACAAACGATTGGTCGGCTTTGAATGCATGGACACCAAAGCCGGCCGAAAGCATGGCTTCGAATGGTTCGGGGCGGCGGACCAGCAACACGAGGGATTGACCGCATACGGCCTCTTGCAGTTCACCGCCATGCGCGACGCGGGCTTGGAAGGGATGGACCCCGGATTGATCAGCCGGACCCGGGAGTTCCTGGTCTCCAAAAGGGATGGTCAGGGAGGCTTCGTTCGCTCTAACCGCAGGGTGGACTCTTTTGGCAACTCCGCTGGCAATCTGACCAACGCCTACATCCTTTGGGCATTGGCAAAAAGCGGGGATGTTTCGGATTTGAAAACCGAATTCGACGCGCTCGCCAAAAGGGCACCAGAAATCAACGATCCTTACGAGATGGCACTGGTAGCAAACGCCTTGCTGGCTTCAGGCCGAAAGGACTCGGGGGCGAGCCTTTGCAGGCAACTCATTCAGAAACAATCACCGGATGGCTCCATCCCGGGAGCCGCCACCTCCATCACCCATTCCATGGGAAATGGCCTGGTGGTTGAAACCACCGCCTTGGCTGTCCAAGGCTGGCTGGCGAGTAAGGATCCAGCATCGGCACCGGCGGTTTTGAAAGCCATCCAGTGGCTGGCCCAAAAGCGGTCTGGTGGCACATTTGGCTCCACCCAGGCCACCATCCTCGCGCTGGAAGCCATGACCCGGTTTCAGGAATCCCAGGTAGCCAGGGTTTCCGCGGGCACCTTCCGCTTCAGCACCCAGGGCAAACCTGTGGCGGCCTTGCATTTCCCGGAAAATGCCATCACCCGTCTGGTCGGCGATTTCAAGGAATCCGATTCAGGCCTGCGTCCGGGAGACAATCTGGTCACCCTGGAATTGACACAAGGCAACAGCTTCCCCTGCTCCTTGACTTGGGAATATCTCACCCTCACACCGCCCACTTCACCCAAAGCGTCCATTCACATCCAGGTGCAACCGGACAGGCAGGAGGTTTTGGAAGGAGAAAGCGTGCGTCTGGACCTGAGGGTCAAGAACCGGTCCTCCACCGCCGCGGGCATGGTGATGGCGGTAATTGGGATACCATCGGGCCTTTCCTTGCCCCCGGATGCCAAACAACTGATCGAGTTGACCCGACCTCCGAGCAATGGAGGCGAACCCCGACTGGCAGCCTGGGAGCAGAGGGGCCGGGAGCTGGCCTTCTACTGGCGGTCCATGAACCCAGAACAAGAAATCCAAATTCCAGTCGACTTGGTGGCCTCGGTCCCCGGCCAAACCACTGGCCCAGCCTGCAGGAGCTATCAATATTATTCGCCAGATGACAAATTCTGGCAAAAAGGCCTCTCTATCACCGTGAAACCCAAAAATTGATGGTCAAAAAATGCAAAAAACAGGGTCATCGGGCCCCGAATGCTGGTCAGACCCGCCTTTTTTGCTAAATTGAGCCCTGTTGTAGTTCGATTTGCTGCCGCCGCAGGTCACGCGAGTGACAGGCTTCGGCGGCTCTTTTTGTTTTGGTCAATTCTCGGAGCGGGACAGCAATGAGCCACAAGTATGTGTACTTTTTCGGCGACGGCAAGGCGGACGGCGATGCCAGCATGAAGACCCTGCTGGGCGGCAAGGGTGCCAACCTGGCCGAGATGACCAAAATCGGGCTGCCTGTGCCCGCCGGGTTCACGCTAACCACCGAGGTTTGCACCTATTTCTACGCCCACGGCAAACAGTATCCCCCCGAGCTGAAGGCCCAAGTAGACGAGAATATCAAGAAAACCGAAGCCGCTATGGGCGCCAAGCTCGGCGACCCGGAAAATCCGTTGCTGGTTTCCTGCCGCTCGGGCGCCCGGGACTCCATGCCCGGCATGATGGACACCGTGCTGAACATCGGCCTGAATGAAAAAACCCTCGCCGGCTTGATCAAGAAGACCGGCAACGAGCGATTCGCCTGGGACACCTACCGCCGCTTCATCCAGATGTACGGCGATGTGGTGCTGGGCCTGAAGCCCCAGGACAAGAAGGAGGAAGACCCCTTCGAGAAGATCATGCACGACCTCAAGCACGAGCGTGGCGTGACCCTCGACAACGAACTGACCGTGGCCGACCTGAAGGTTCTGGTTGACCGCTTCAAGAAGGCCGTGAAGACCCGCACCGGCCACGATTTCCCCGAGGACGCCCGCGAACAGGTGTACGGGGCCATCGGCGCCGTGTTCGGCTCCTGGATGAACGACCGCGCGATCGTCTACCGCCGGCAGTACAACATTCCCCACGAGTGGGGCACAGCCGCCAACATCTGCTCAATGGTGTTCGGCAACATGGGTGACGACTGCTGCACCGGGGTCGCCTTCACCCGCGACCCCGCCACCGGCGAGAATGTCTTCTACGGCGAGTACCTCACCAACGCCCAGGGCGAGGATGTGGTGGCCGGCATCCGCACCCCCAAGAAGATCGAGGAACTCGCCACCGAGATGCCCGCGGTCTACAAGCAGCTCGACGAGGTCCGACTCAAGCTGGAAAAGCACTACCGCGATGTGCAGGACATCGAATTCACAGTCCAGCGCGGCAAGTTGTGGATGCTCCAGACCCGCAACGGCAAGCGCACTGGCTTCGCCGCCATCCGCTTTGCGGTGGACATGGTGCAGGAGAAGCTGATCGACTGGAAGGAAGCCATCTCGGTCAACCGCATCCCCCCGGACGACCTGAACCAACTGCTGCAACCCCTGTTCGACCCTGACGCCAAGCGCAAATCGGTCGCCGAGGGCAAGCTGTTGGCCAAGGGCATCAACGCCGGTCCCGGCGCGGCCTGCGGGCGCATCAAGTTCTTCGCCGAGGACGCGGAGCACTTCCACAACAGCCACAAGGGCAGCCCGGACGGCCGGGTGATCCTGGTGCGCCGCGAGACCAGTCCCGAGGATCTTCGCGGCATGCAGGTCGCCGAAGGCATCCTCACCGCGTTCGGCGGCGCTTCCAGCCACGCCGCCCTGGTTTCCCGCCAGATGGGCAAGGTCTGCGTGGTGGGCTGCTCGGCCCTGAAGATCGACTACCAGGCCGGCACCCTTTCCGTGGGAGAGCATGTCCTGCGTGACGGCGACTGGCTGAGCATCGACGGCTTCACCGGCGAGGTCATCGCGGGCAAGGTGGACACCCGCCCCTCCGAGGTGGTGCAGGTGCTCATCGACAAGACCCTGGCCCCTGGCAAGTCCAAGGTCTACAAGCAGTTCCAGAAACTGATGACCTGGGCCGACAAGGTGCGGAAGCTCAACATCCGAACCAACGCCGACAGCCCCTCCCAGGCCGAGCAGGCGATCGCCTTCGGCGCCGAGGGAATCGGTCTTTGCCGCACCGAGCACATGTTCTTCGACCACATCCGCGAGATGCGGGAGATGATCCTGGCCACCACCCCTGAGGCCCGCAAGGCCGCCCTGGCCAAACTGCTGCCGTTCCAGCGGGAAGACTTCGCCGGCCTGTTCCGCGCGATGAAAGGGCACCCGGTCACCATCCGTACCCTCGATCCCCCGCTGCACGAGTTCCTGCCCCACGATGAGAAGGGACAGAAGGAAATGGCCCACGAACTGGGCGTTTCCATCGACGAGATCCACAATCGCGTCAAGGCCCTGCATGAGTTCAACCCCATGCTCGGTTTCCGCGGTTGCCGTCTGGGCATCGTGTTCCCGGAAATCACGGCCATGCAGGCCCGGGCCATTCTGGAGGCTGCCTGCATCGTGAAGAAGGAAGGCGGCGAGGTGCATCCCGAGATCATGATCCCGCTCGTCGGGTTCAAGCGTGAGCTCGAGTTGCAGGCCAAGGTGGTGCACGACACCGCCGCCGCCGTGTTCAAGGAGAAGGGAATCACCGTGGAATACATGGTGGGCACCATGATCGAGCTGCCCCGCGCCGCGATGGCCGCCGACACCATCGCCCAGCAGGCCCAGTTCTTCTCCTTCGGCACCAACGACCTCACCCAGACCGGCTTGGGCATCAGCCGCGATGACTACGGCAGCTTCGTCCGCCAGTACATCGAGGGTGACATTTTCAAGAAGGATCCGTTCCAGGTCATCGATTTCGACGGCATCGGCCTGCTGATGCAGACCGCCGTGGAAAAGGGCCGCAAGGTCAAGAAAGACCTGAAGCTGGGCATCTGCGGTGAGCACGGCGGCGAACCCGACTCGGTGAAGTTCTGCCACTCGATCGGCCTGAACTATGTGAGCTGCTCCCCGTTCCGGGTACCCATCGCCCGGTTGGCCGCCGCTCAGGCGGTTCTGGAGGAGAAAGCTGAAAAGGCCCGCAAGGCCGCTGAGAAAAAGGCGGCCAAGGCGGCCAAAGGCTGATTCCTCATCCAATTAACCATCTATGCATCAGGCCGGGATTCATCCAGAATCCCGGCCTGTTTGTTTTTCATAACCCAATCAACAAAAAGTTATCCAAACAAATCAGATCACTGCCAATTGATTCCTTGGGAGCTGGCCTTCCTTTGGTCCGCCGGTTTGGGTATCGCCCTGCCCTCTTGCAGGAGGACAGGGGGTAGGTTCCCCCTGGGAAAGGGGACAAGATGTCAGGAAAACTTTCGAATTTGAATAGCCTTCTGGAACTGCCCGACAGGAACCAAACCGTCGATCTTCAGGCCTCCGACTCAACCCCTTTACCCCTGGGAATCGGCCCGCGCCCTTTCACCAAACCCAAAGCCGCCCCACATTGCCTTCAAAAAACCAGCGAACATTGGGGAAAGTCTCCCTTACTGACATGGCTACACCAAAACAGTTTCACGGTTTTTTTTCTGTTTCTGCTGGGTTTCCTTGGGCTGCAGTTCCTTGTGCCCACGGACACATTCTTCCTGCAGGGGCAACTGGTGGTGGTGACTCTTAGTTGCAGCCTCATGATCCAAGCCGTCCGGTTCCAGGATCAAAACCTGAACCTAACCTGCATGGGCACCATGGCGCTCACTATTTTGCTCAATTCGGTCACGCTTGCCGAGGCCTACCTGGAACCGAGCTTTTTCAAAACGCTGATGGGTATCAACCTACTGATCCTCTCATCGATTCTCGGGACCCTCATTTCCGTGCTGGTTTATCACCTATGGCACAATGACTACACGGGACGAAACGCACTGTTCTGCGCTTGCTCAAGCTATCTGCTGATCGGGTTTTTGTGGTCCTGTTTCTACTGCTCCATCGCGTATTTTTCCGAGGGGGCTTTCAACGACTCGTCGTCCGCCAACAACGCGGGCCATCCAATCGATCTAGCCTATCACAGATTTTTTTACTTCAGCATGATCACACTAACCACCGTTGGTTTCGGCGATATCACGCCGGTTTCTCCGGTCGCTCGTTCCCTGTGCTGGATGGAAGCCGGAATCGGCCAGTTTTATTTCGGTTTCATCCTGGCCCGCCTGGTGGCGACCCAGTTCATGACCAACCGGACCGACAAGGGATGGCAACACGACCCCAACACCAACGCCTTCAAAACCCCGGTTCCGGGCGCCAAGGTCAAACAGGCGGCCTGATAATCAAAAAGCAAAAAACCAAGCCGGAGCCCTTTCAAGGCTCCGGCTTTCGTTTTTGTGTGCGCAATCGAATAAGCCTGGATTACTCCTCGGCAGAAATCTCGATGTTGTGCTCGGTCTTGAAATAAAGCCGCAGGGCGCGCAGGGCAATGGTGGTGATGGTGCGCTCTTCCTTCTTGGCGATCCGACGCAATTCCATGGCCACGGCGGGGGGAAGGCGGAGCAGGATGCTGGTGCCCTTGATGGTCTCGGTTTTCTTTTCTTTGGGTTCCATGGCCATTCAATCAACCTCAAAATGGGATTCTATTACCAGTTAAAATCAAGAAAGCCCCTTGAAGGAAACTTCTTTTTAATTTTTACCCCGAATGGCATCCGCTTACAAGTGCAATCAAATCACCCCGTCAAACTTTCCCAACTATCTCTAATAAAACTCTGGCAACCAATTGTCTTTCAATAAAAAATGAAAAACAATCGCCCATCTGAATGTTGACCTGTACAGATGCCAGCTAGCTTCTTTTGCGGCCAGCTAAGCCGGCCTGATTAATAATCTTAAATATATGTGGTAAATAGACTTAAGGAATCTGACCACGAGCCCCTGGATTGGGGTCATCGGGTGCCCAACGGGCCAGATCAAACCCTGGAAGGTTTCCCAAATCACGCCGGCTGAAGAGCGCCGCGGATCGATCCGGGGTGATTTCGGTGTTCACAAACTCCCCAAAACGCATGGTCATTTCAACCTGCTGTTCAGGCCATTGGAAAACAACCTTTTGGGGAAGCACCGCTCCCGTCTGACGAACCACCTGGATGTCTTGCACCTGCACCGAGCAAATAACTTTGCCGGTTTCGTCCTGCAAATAATGCCCCAAAACTTGCGGTTTGCCTGCCTGGGCGGGAGCCCTTTGGAACACAGTCACCCGCGCGATGGCCTTGCCTTGTGGGGAGTTGACCCTCTCCACAAGTTCGGCATATTGGCCCTTCGGCCTGACCTCATAGGGTTTGTTGTGGTCGTATTCGGCGATCCCCATGGCCGCCAGAATCATTTCTGGTTGGAAAGGGAACGGCATACGCACCTGCCCTGCCGCCATGGCGGCGTGTGAGCAGTGGAAGACGTAAGGCGGGTCAGCCTTGCTGATCCAATACCAAAATTCTTCCTGGTTCGATCCCAAATCCACCGCGTTCTGCCCCAGCACCTTGGCCTTCAGCCGGAACATGTTCGGTTTTTGCAGGACCACCATGCCGTCCAAACCTGGGGCGTTTTGGTTACCCTGCTTGCAGTCGATGGCCACAGAATTACATTGGATAGCCTGGATTCTGCGCGCATTATCGTTGAGATACTCGACCATTTGCTGGGCCGAGGGTATCTCTTCATTGACCGGGCCAGGCTTGGCGTCTTTGGCCGGCTTCAAAATTTTGTCCAGGCTGGCACAACCCAGTCCCCCTGCCAGAATCAGGGCCAAGATCGCCGCCTGGCTGACGCCCTTAAGCAACCCGCCTCCACCCGTTTTGCCTGTTTGGCCATAAGGCGAGGACACAGGGGGTGGTGGCAACTCGATTTTTTCCCCGGTTTCGTGGATTCGGGCTACCCATTGGCCGGTTGGATCCTTGGAATCAGGACGCTCCAAGGCAACCCTGCGTTTTTTGACCAGGCGCTCCACAGCATCCCAGCGGGCGGCGGGATCCGCTGACAAATCACCCAGCAACTCAACAAAGGGATCCGTCTGATCCTCTTGCGCTTTGGGAGATTCTGGAACCAATGTGTTCCACCACGCCACCGCACCCGATGGAGCCTGGCTGAATGCCTCCGCCGCGAAATCCAGCCGGGTGTACTCCGAAAACTCTTCCCCGGCTGGCAGGAGCACGGCAACTACCCGCTCACCATCCTCCAATGGTCGACCGGAAGCGGCGCACACCCGGGTGCAGGGTGGTATCTCTTTCCGCTTCATGACCCACTCCGGAAAAACACCCGAACCACCAATCAAGTCTTGGCGGGTCCTTCGGGTTGGCGTGACAAGTCTACCGCCTGAAAGGTTACATTCTCAACCACTTGGCACGCCCAAAGGCGAATGCGGCCACCAACCAAAGAAAACTCACCTCAACCAGCCCAGAACCCCATGCCCATGATTTTCCCCCAACTACCGGTTGGAGGCGGTTTTGGTGGCGGCAGGCTTGCTGGATTCGGCAAGGAGTTGGGCCAGATCCTCCGCGCATTGCTGGCGGGTCTCCCCACCCCATCCCTCATGGAGCGCCCGAACGATGCCCTGCTTGTCAACCAGCACCAATCTGGGGGTCACATCCACCCCATAAGTGATTCGCAGACCACTGCCGTCATAAATCGGCAATTCCTTACCGAGGAGCCGTGCCCAATTCTGGTTGGAAGCTTGATCTGTCCGCACAGTCAGGGGCAGGATAGTCAACTCCTTGCCCTGGCTGGACTTGGCCCATTGCTGCATTTGCAGCATCACCTCCTCGGTCATGGGCGCCGAGGGATTGTAAAAGACAACCAAAACATTGCTTCCCCTGCAATTGCGCAGGGCCAGACTCCCCTGGCCACCCAAACGGGGGACGGTGAAATCAGGCGCGGCAGACCCGACAGTGGCACCTGTTGCCCGAAGCGGTTTCTCTCCGGCAATCCCATCCAGGATACGCCCGGGTTCAGGAGCCGGAATCTCGCCCCGCATGGCGGCTTCGACCCGTTTCTTTTCCAAGGCAAATGCGGAACGATAGGGGGTTGGAGGATACAGCTCAAACACCTTTTCAGCCCGCTTCAACAACTGCCCCATAGCCTGCGCTTGCCGTACCCCCTGACCCAGCAGGGGCTCCGATGACTGGGACAGTTTCAGGGTTTGCTCCACATCCTTCAGGCGATCCTCATAGAGCGGTTTGGGATATTGGACGCTGCTGTCCAGCTCGTAACGGACCACGGTGCGTTCTGCCACATCCTGGCGGGCTGGCTCCCGTTTTTCGATGGTTCGCTCAACCTTGGTGGCAAGGCCGGTCCGCTGGTTCACCCATATCTTGTCCACCCGCCTCCAGGCCCCGCGATCAGCCCTGGGTTTGTCCCAGGTATCCGTTTTTTGTTCCCCACCAACCACAACGCAGGCGGTTCCCTGGAGCACTTCCCTGCCCTTCACCTCCCAGCGTGTGACCGGTTCGTCCCCGTTTCGGGTCTCCCAGGGCTCACCGGGGCGCATTTTGCCAGGAGGCAATTCCACAACCATACCGGTTTCATGAATCACGCCACCCAGACCTGTGCCCTGGTTTTTCGCCAATAAATCAGCGTCCAAATGGCCCAAACCATCCACTCCACCCTTGGCAAGACGCGAAGCGGCAATGGAACTATCCCGATTCAGGGCACCGTTGCCTCGGTTGGCCGTGTCCTTTTCCCGCAGGGTGGTCAAGAAGGCCAGGTCCCATCCATCCTGTCTTGGCTCCAGGACGAGCAGCCGGCTCTCCAGCCTGTAACTGCGCGCGTATTGGGTTTGCGGTGTGAAGCACTCCTCGCTCACCGTCCCTCGGTACACATTCTCCAGGGCTGAAGTCAGTTTGAGCGGGGCCTGCCACTCCCCAGAAGGCAGATCTGGCCGGTCCAGGGGACGAACTTTGCGCCCGGGTGAGGCTTGCGTGTTGGGCCCGCCTGTGGAGTCGGCAGAACCTCCCGCCGAAACGGCGGGCACGGGCTTGCTCACCCCGGGAGAAGTTTGGCTTCCCTGGGGAAGCAACGGGAGGGGTTGGCCCAATACACAAGCCCCCAACCAGCACCAGGAACTGAACATGCCTGTGACTCCCAATCCACCGATCGGTTCGCGCTTCGAGGCGCGGTCGGCTTCCACCACCCCGGGGCTATAGCTAGACTTTCCGTTGGCCACAAGACCGGGTTCCTCCGGGGTATGGCCGCCCGGGGAGGTTGCGATCCTCCTTGCTATCCCAAGTCTCATGGGCATCCGCCCGGAAAAGGGAGTTATTCCATGCTTGGGTTGCTCGGCTTTTTGCTCTTTGTCCTTATAGCTTTGGCTATTGCCATCTTTTTTGTCGGGTCGGTACTCCAAACCCGATTGTTTGACCAGGCCCCGGAAGGTTTGTTTTGGCGCGCACCAGCCGCCGCCGGTTTGGTAACGCTCCCGTTGCTTTTGTGGAGTTTTTGGACTTTGGCCTCCCCGGGGGACACCAGACCTCTCCAGCAGGCCCCCAAATCGGCCCAATCCGAAGCTTTCAGCCGATTGCAGGTCCTGACCCTGGATGATCGCCTCGAAACCTACGCGTTGATCCCGGGAGGCAACCCCTCAGTCCCCAGATACCGCAATGTCGAGGACGCCAGCCGGCCCATCCCCACCGTCATGAAGGAAGTGCGTGTTCCCAGGGACGCCGAAGGCAAAGACTTTCAGGTGGTTTTCAAACATGAAAAACCAGCCGGAAGCGCCAAGGAGAGCTATGTGAATGATCCCGGTCGGTATGTGGATGAGGATGGCCGGGTGATGGAAAGGGGCACCTTGGGTGTTCTTATCCCGTCTCGAACCGTAAAATTTTTAGTCCTGTTGGTCATGTACGCGCTGCTGTTCACCGCCTGGATTTCCGGCATGTTGGTTTTGTTGCAATTGCCAGGGGGGTACGGGATTGGAGTAGGGATGGCCGGGGCATTGCTGACTAATTTCACGCTATTGCCCTTCCTGATCGCCTTGGCGGAAAAAGCTTCGGGCAAATGATTGCGTTAGTCGGCCACCTCCTCGCTTGGGCGCACTCGAACGCCCGGCACCGCCATCACCACCAAGCCAGCCACCAAAACCAAAACCCCAAGATTCAGGCCCACGCTCAAACCGTGCCAAGCGCCAAAGCGCGCCCTCACTTGCCGCAGTTCTTCTCGTTTTTGTTGCGAATCCACCACCGGCGCATTTCGCACAGAAATCAGGTACGCCTCGGTGGCGTCATGTCGTTGGGCACGGAGGTTTTCGACACAATTTTCAACCCAGGATCCTGACAAGGCCATTAGCAAGGCAACCGCCGCCAAGCCCACCCGCGCGCGTTCCAACCTGTTCCTGCCCCACCAGGCCAAGGCCGTTCCCAAAACGATGAACGCAAATCCAACCTGGGCCTTGAAGTAGGGTCCGAACAAAACCGAAACAGCCATACCCGCCAGAATCCCCCCTTGTTCCTGCCAAAGCGGCATGGGTAATCCAGCCGCCTTCCCAGGGGACTCCCAATCCATCGCGGGGGGTACGGGCAGCCAATACGGGCGTTGTACGCTCTCCAACCTCGCCACCCCGTTGAACGCCTCGAACAAACCCAAGCCCGCGACAAAGGTGACAAAGACCAGGAGAGCCAACCACGCTCCAAGTGCCAGGAGATGGGCCGCTGAAGGCACGCATTGGAAAATCCAGCCATCTTTTAGCCGGTTTTCCGTACCGGCCATAATCCGGGACCAGTTGGCCCGGTGTTTCAACACCACGAAGATCCCTCCGGCCAAGCCAAACCAGGCGGCAGGATGCCAGGGGTCACCGGCCAGGCAGGCTCCACTGCGGGCCGCCAGCCAACCGGCAGAAACGAGTGACCCGGCGGAGATCATGCGGGTGGAGACTGTGAACACAGCCCAAATCCCTAAAGACTCCAGGCACCATACCGGCAATAGGCCCAATGCCACGCCAGCCCCGGTGGCCACGCCTTTCCCCCCCCGAAACCCGAGATAGACTGGAAAAAGGTGGCCCAGGAATGCCGCCAATCCCCCGACCGTTGGCCCCAATTCCGCGGCGATCGGCCCTTCACTCTCCAGGCTGGAAACCCCCAGCACCCCCAAGCCAACCCCCGCCAACCCCTTCGCCAAATCCAGGAGGAAAACCAGAATCCCCCAACCACGCCCGAGGACCCTGCCCGCGTTGGTGGCGCCGATATTGCCGCTTCCCGCCTGGCGGATATCCACGCCCTTCCACCAACCAGCCAAAAAACCAAAAGGCACCGCCCCGATGAGGTAAGCCAACACCGTGGCCAGGACCGGGATCATCATTGGGCCAATCTCCAAGGTCAACCGGTTGAAATTTCCCCGTATCTTCAAGGAATGGTCCGGCCTTGCCGATAAGACAGTTTGTCGGGATACCGGGAACTTTAGGTTCCACTTGCTCCAGGGGATCTACGGGGTATATTCTGGTTATCTACTCATGCGGGTGTAGCTCAGTGGTAGAGCGTCACGTTGCCAACGTGAATGTCGTGGGTTCAAGTCCCATCACCCGCTCTTAGTTCCATCGGTCAGCCAAGTGAGGGGCGTGCGGCAAAACCGCGCGCCCTTTTACTTTGTCCGACCTGTTTTGGCGGAAGGCTTGACGGAATGGGCGGGACAGGATGGTACCATTCCGCCTTTCGCCAAAAACCCTTTTGGCTACAATATTCTTTTCATTGTTTTGAGTTTCCGGGGAAGGACTGGGCGCGTCATCCCATGATGAGCCGGTGCCCCTCGCCAGGGTGGTGACGATCCATGACTGAATCAGCAGTGACCGAGCCTACCACGACCAGCAACGAGGCCGACATTGCCGGGCGCATCCGGCAAAGCGTGCAGATCTCCGACGCCGGCCCCTGCCGCAAACACCTGAAGGTGACGGTCGAGGAAGCCGAGATCCACGATCGTTTCGAGGCCAAGTTCAGCGAATTGGCCGCTGACGCCCAAGTCCGCGGGTTCCGGCCCGGCAAGGCGCCGCGCAAGCTGATCGAGAACCGCTACCGCCGCGAAATCCTCGAGCAGATGAAGAACGAGTTGCTGCTCCAGAGCCTGGAGCAATTGTCGCAGGACAAGAGCATCTCCCCCATCAGCCCCCCCGACCTCGACCCCCGGCGGGTGGACATCCCCGAAAAGGGCGAGTTCGTCTACGAGTTCGAGGTGGAGGTCCGCCCAGAATTTCAGCTGCCCGAATACAAGGGTTTGAAACTGAAAAAACCGGTGCACACCTACACCCCCGAGGAAATCGCCAAGGAAGAAAAGCGTGTCCTCGCCACCTACGGGCTGCCCGAGGAGAAAAAGGGCGCCGTGGAGTTGGGAGATCGGGTCACCGTTTCGGGCCCCGTCAAGCATGGTGACCGGGAAATCGGCCGCCTGAAGAATACCGCTTTCGTGGTGGACCAGAAACTCGCCTTCAAGGACGGTATCGCCAACAAGTTTGGCGACCAGATCAAGGGCAAGAAAGCCGGCGACACCGTCAGCATCGACATCGACCTGATGCGCAATCAAAACCTGCAAGATCTGCAAGGCATCACCGTCAAGGCGGATTTGACCATCGAGCGTGTTGAGGAAATCAAGCTTCCCGAACTGAACGAGGACTTCCTCTCACAATTCGGGGTGAGCAAGCCGGACGAGTTCCGTGAATTGATCGAGGTGATCCTGAAGCGCCGCCTCGAGCACCAGCAACGACAGGTTGCCCGCCAGCAGTTCATGGGTTTCATCGAAAAGGAAATGACTTGGGACCTGCCCCAGGACCTGCTGATCAAGCAGGCCCGCACCGCCATGGCCCGTCGGGTGATGGAAATGCGGGCCGACGGGATTCCCGAGGAGGAAATTCTGAAGCGGCAGCGGATCCTCAGCCAGGACATCCTGAAGTCAACCGAGCGCGCCCTCAAGGAGCACTTTGTGCTCCAGCGGATCGCCGAGGCCGAAAACCTCGAGGTGTCCGTGGAGGACATCGACGACGAGGTGGCCCGCATCGCCGCCCGCGAGGGCGAGAGCTCCCGCCGGGTTCGGGCCCGTCTGGAGCGCGAGGACCTGATCGACGCCCTGGCCGCCGAACTGCTCGAGCGGAAGGCCATCGACTTCATCATGGACGGGGCGGCTTTCGAGGAGGTTCCGCTGGAGGCATCCGACCGCGCCGCGCCGGATGTGGCTACCTCAGACGCCCAGGCTGTCGCCAAAGCCGACGATGAACCCGCCGCCGAGCCTATCCCCGGCGGCAACTGAGAACCTATCATTCAGGAAGAACAGGGCGGATGGCCTCACGGGGACATCCGCCCCTGCGTACCGGCAGGTCTAGGAAGGAGCTTTACCCGATGATGAACTCGACGCGGACCGGCAAGGACCCGCTCAGCGTGGTTGCCGCGCGCTCCAGGGAGGATGGCGGCGGCCGTCGCAGCACCGGGGATGTGCTCCTGGATAACCGGATCATTTTTTTCGGCTGCTCGGGCGGCAACATCTACGAGCCCGTCATCAACGATCTCACCGCCAGCATCGTCATCCAGCAGATGCTTTACCTGCAGAATGAGAACCGCACCCAGGAAATCTCCTTCTACATCAACTCGCCCGGTGGATCGGTCACCAGCACGCTGGCGATCTACGACACCATGCAGTACATCGATTGCCCGGTCGCCACTTACTGCATGGGTATGGCCGCCAGCGGCGCCGCCATCCTTTTGGCGGCCGGCGCCAAGGGAAAGCGTTTCGTGCTTCCCCACGCGAAGGTCATGATCCACCAGCCGTGGTCGAGCGGCATCGGCGGGCAGGCCTCCGATGTCGAGATCGAGATGCGCGAAATCCTGAAGATGAAGAATCTTCTCAACGAGATTCTCGCCAAGCACACCGGCAAACCCCTCGATGTCATCGAGGCGGAAACCGAGCGCAACCGCTACTTCAACGCGGTGGATGCCAAGGATTACGGCCTGGTGGACGAGATCCTGGTGAAGCAGGACCCAGCGGCCAAAAAGGCCTGATCAACCCGGGGCGCCGTCAAGGTCGCCCCGCAAACCCTACCCCAATTCCGCCCCGGCCACCCGGTCGGGGAATTTTCCCTCAAGCAGTCCGTCGCGGCTTACCGATCCAACACGGTGGCCGCGATGGCGGGAGATGGTGACCGATGCCTTCGATCCCCTTCGTTCTCGAGCGTCGCGGCGACAATGACCGTGCCTTGGATATCTACAGTCGTCTCCTGGAGGAAAGGGTGATTTTCCTCCTGGGGGAGGTCAATGAGGAGAGCGCGAACCTGGTGGTGGCGCAGATGTTCTACCTGTACCACCAGGACCCGAAGGCTGATATCCACTTCTACATCAATTCCCCCGGCGGTTCGGTGACCGACGGCATGGGGGTTTACGATGTCATGAAGTACATCACCTGCGATGTCGCGACCTACTGCATCGGCCTGGCGGCCAGCATGGGCAGCACCCTGCTGGCGGCTGGCACCAAGGGCAAGCGTTTCGCCCTGCCCCACGCCGAGGTGATGATTCACCAGGTTTTGGGTGGAGCCCGCGGCCCGGCCACCGACATAGAGATCCGCACCCGGCACCTGCTGCGCACCAAGGACGCCATGAACCGGCTCCTGGCGCAGATGACCGGTCAGCCTCTCGAGCGTGTCGAAAAGGACACGGATCGGGACAATTTTATGTCCGCCCAGGAGGCCAAGGAGTACGGGCTGATCGATCATGTGATCGACAAGATCCCGTCAGGCCATCTGGCATCGAGGGCTCGCGGCTAGTCCGGCACCCAGGGTTTCCCCGGGTTCAGGGTGGTCGCGATGTCCGGGCGCAGGAGGCGCCAGGCCAACACGCCGCCTCGGCCCCTGGGGGTCCACCATGCGTTTGATCTCGCCCCGCCTTATCCGGCTTTCGGGCAGGATCCTTTCCACAGGCCTGGTTGTCTCCCTGCTCGCCCTCCCGGCGACCGGTTGCCGCACGAACAACAGCAAGGACCGTCTCGAGACATCGCTGCGCCAGCGCGAAAAGGAAATCGCGCTGATGCGCGAGGATATCGACCGGATCGCCGGCTACAACCTCGCCCTGCAGACCGAGATCCGGTCCATGCGGGGCCAACCCGGCCCCTCCTCCTGCGACCCGTTCACCCCGCTTTACCCGGTGCGCAGTATCGTGGTCGGCAGAACCTCCACCGCCATGGACGAGGATGGAAAGCCCGGTGACGACGCGGTGCAGGTGGTGCTCGAAACCCGGGACGGGGACGGCAAACTGTTCCGGGCCCCGGGCCGCGTGCAGATGCAGATGCTGGAAGTCAGCCCGGAAGGTCTGAAAAACCCGATCGGTGTCTACCAATTCAGCGCGGAGGAAATGCGTCCCCTCTGGAAACAGGGTCTGCTCACCTCCGGATATGTTTTCACACTGCCCTGGCAAACGCCCCCCCGCCAGGACAAGGTACGCGTGGTGGCCAGCTTCACCATGGAAGATGGCCGCCAATTCGAGGCGGAGCGTGAGATCAAGGTGAAGCCCCCTTCCGCCTCAAGCCTGCGCCTGGTGCCGGAATCCACAGGCGGTATCACCGTCCCCGGATCGGCATCCGGTATGCCAATCCCGCTGCCGCCCGGCGCGACCATCATCGGGCCATCCGGGCCTGGCGAGTTGATGCCGGGCTTGATGCCCGCTCCCGGAACTCCCAGCCCGTTCCCGGAAACATCCACCCTGCCATTCCCCAAAATGGTCCCACCCGAAGAAAAGGCGGTTCCGGGCAAGGCGGTCGCAACCCCTCCCGCTTCGGTCGCTCCCAAAGCCGAGCCTATTCCCATGCCAGCACCCGCTCCCATGGCAACACCCGTTCCGATTTTCCCGCCGGGCGCCGGAGGGCCACCGGCGCCTCCCCCCCCTCCCGCGGAACCCAAGAAGATCAGTTCCCTGCTGATCATGCCCGGGCAACCCGCCGCCCGACTGAAGGTTCCCATCGAATAAAAGTCTGGTTGTTGAAGGCGTGCCGATCCCCGGTTAGATTCGTGTACTCGGGAAACGCCCCGCCTTGAGTCAGTGTGCCTGATGGCCCCGCCTTGGCGTTTTCCGGCGCCGTGGAATCGCGCCATGCCCAACTTCCGGTCTTCGCTGCTTCCCGTTTTCATTTTTTCCCACCTGTTCTCCCAGGCCCCGCTTGCCCAGGACCGGTCACCGGAGGCATCCCTTGCCCGTGTCAGGGCGGGTGATGGATTGGAGGCCCGGTTGGTCGCGGCGGAACCGCTGATCCGCCAGCCTGTCAGCATCTCATTCGATACCCGGGGACGGATGTGGGTTCTCGAATATCTGCAATATCCTAATCCAGCCGGGCTGAAACCCGTGGCGCAGGATCAGTTCCTTCGCACCAAATGGGACCAATTTCCCCCGCCCCCGCCGCGTGGGCCCAAGGGCGCCGACAAACTCACGATCCTCTCGGATCCGGATGGGAATGGCCGGTACCGGTCGGCCAGCACCTTTGTCGATGGACTGAATTTGGCCACCGGATTCGCGCTGGGCCACGGTGGCGTTTTCGTGCTGCAGGCCCCCTACCTGCTTTATTATCCCGACCGCGACAGAAATGACCGCCCGGACGCCCCGCCCGAGGTGTTGCTTTCCGGTTTCGGCATGGAAGATTCCCACGCCCACGCCAACTCGCTGCAATGGGGACCGGACGGTTGGCTGTACGGCGCCCAGGGAAGCACCGTGACGGCGCGCATCCGCGGGATTGAATTCCAGCAGGGTATATGGCGTTACCACCCGGTCACACGGCAATTCGAGTTGTTCAGCGAGGGCGGCGGCAACACCTGGGGACTGGATTTCGACAAGGACGGCGAAATCATCAGTGGAACCAATTTTGGTGATGTCGCCTGCCTGCACCAACGCCAGGGGGCCTACCATGTCAAAGGCTTCGCCAAGCACGGTCCCCTCCACAATCCCCATACCTACGGCTATTTCGACCATATTCCCTACAAGGGGTTCCAGGGTGGGCATGTCACCTGTGGGGGCATCGTCTACCAAGGTGGAGGGCTGGGGCCGAAACGGGAAAACCAGTACATCGCCGGGAACCTGCTTTCAAGCGTGGTGAACTGGCATGCCCTTGAACGCCAGGGTTCCTCCTTCAAGGCCACCCACGGGGGCATGGCGCTGAATCCAAGGGACCCGTGGTTCCGCCCCATCGACCTCCTGGTGGGCCCCGATGCCGGTATTTATGTGGTGGACTGGTACGACAAGCGGGCCACCCACCTCGACCCGATTGACAATTGGGACAAAACAAACGGAAGGGTCTATCGCCTCCATGTCCCGGGCGTTCCCGCCGCCAAATGGACCGACCTTGCCCTGCTTACGGATGAAAAGCTGGTCGAATTACTGAAACACCCCAATATCTGGCAGCGCCGGGAGGCAAGGCGCCTGCTCACGGAACGCAAAGCCTCCGGGCAGGCCGCCAACCTGAAATCCATGGCGCGCGGGGATCAACCCCAGGCGGCGCTGGAGGCTTTCTGGGCCCTGAATGGCGTGGGAGCGCTCGATCGCGAATCCATTCTGGAATTCCTGCGATCCCCCCACGACCCGGTTCGCATTTGGGCCATTCGGCTTGCCTGCGATTCGGGTCAGGCCGACCCCCTGGTGGTGGCCGCGATAGCCGCTCTTTTGGAAAAGGAAACCTCCCCCATGGTCCGGGCCCAGGGAGCCTGCTCGGCCAGAAGATTGCCGCCGGATGACTGCCTGCAAATTCTGGCACGCCTGACCGGCCATTCTGAGGATCTGGAAGATCCCCAAATACCTCTTTTGCTCTGGTGGGCTTTGGAGGAATGCGCCAGCAAGGATCCGGCCAAGGCCGGCCAATGGGCTTGCCTACCTGGACAATGGTCCCGCCCCATCTTCACCCGCCACCTGGCAGAGCGGTTGGCGCGCCGACTCGCGGCGGAAAACAACCCGTCCGACAACGCGGCTTTGGCGCGGCTCTGGATGGCCACAGCCTTTTCAGAAAGGCCCGTCCTCACAACCGGCATTGCAAAGGCCCTTGCCGGCACCTCCCACCACCGGATTTCCACCGACCTCGCGACTCTGGTGGCTGATTTGGAAAACCGCCCGGAATCGGATAGCCAATCATTCGAGTTGGCCGCGCGCCTGGGCAGCCCGAAGGCAAGAACCAGGGCCCAGGCAATCTGCCTCGACAAGCAAGCCCCCGTTTCCAGGCGAATCCAACTGCTGGGCCTGTTGTGCCAAACCAACCCGACCTGGGCCCGGGATTCCCTTCTTGCCTTGGCTGGGGATGGTAGCCAGCCTGTCGCCTTGAGGCGGGCAGCGGCGGAAAACCTGGCGTCGCAACCCGAGGCGCTCTGGGCAAGCAGGCTCCAGGAAATGTTTCCGGCCCTTCCCCCTGAGGTCGCGGGGCCGGCCAGGCGCCTGCTTCTGTCCCGGGCCAAACCGGCGCGAACCTATCTGGAGGCCCTGGACCTGAATCCAAAAATGGGACCGGCGCCCACCCGCGAGGAATCACAGGCGCTGGTCGAATTGAATGATCCGGTCATCACCGCATGGGTGGAGAAGAAGTACGGCAAATTGGGAACCGTGTCCGGCGAAAAACAGGCTCGTATTTCCTACATCGACCTGGTGGTGGGAAGGCAGCCCCCCGGAAACCCCAAGCGCGGAAAGGAATTGTTTGTCAAACAGCAATGCGCCAACTGCCACACCTTGTTCGGGGAAGGGACCAAACTGGGACCCGATCTGACCACCGCCGACCGGGGAAGCAGGCGCGCCCTCATCACGCATATCGTGGAACCCAGCGGCGCCATCCGGCCCGAATTTCAGGCCCATGTGGTGGAGACCACGGACGGCAAGTTCATCACAGGCCTGCTGGTCGAAAGCACGCCGGACACCATTACCCTCGCGGATATGAAGAATTTCCGCACCACCCTCAAGCGATCGGATGTGGAGACGATGCAACCGGCCAACATTTCCCTCATGCCCGAAAAGTTGCTGGACGGTCTCAGCGATGAGCAGCTCGCTGACTTTTTCGCCTACCTGATGGCGCCCCGGAAACCCGATTGAGCCGGGTGGGCTCGATTGGCAAAGAAAAGGAGCCGGCCCCCGAAGGTGGGCCGGCTCCTTTATTTTCAACTAGCCAAAATCAATGGTTGAATTGGAACGCCTTCGAATTGATGAGGGCCCACAGCAGGTCCTGCGCACCCGGAAGGCGGTCATCGGCCGGCAAGTTTGCCATCTCGGCGGCTTCCCGGTTCAACCTGGCAAGGTCGGCATCCAGGCCCCTGTGATAATCGCGGAATCTGGCAACTTGCTCGGGGGAACGCTTCGCCGGATCCAGGGCCAGTATTTCCGCCAGCTCGGCCGGGGGCTTGGCGAAGTTCAAAGGCAATTTCGCGCCAGTCAGATTCACCCGGAATTTCCCGACCACATGGGCGGCCCCGTGGTTTTGTTCCAGGGTTAATTTCCAGGTACCGCCCTTGGATGCCAGTTTTTGGGCCTCCTCGGGTTTCTCCAGTTCAAAGCTTGCCTCATGGTTTTTGCCCAATTGGGGCATGAGGGCCCAACCCGTACCTGGGTTGCCGTCCACCGCGTTGCCGACTGGGAAACCATCCTGGCTGAAACTGGCGCGGGGACGAACCAGCTTGAACTTAACCGGCTTGGCATCCGCGGCGGATGCTGGCTGGAATTCCAGCACCAGTTCCTGGATCACCAGATTGCCATTGGTGGCCCGCCCGGGGCCCTTGGTCGGCAGCGAGGGATCAGACAAAAGCTCCAGTTGGATGGCGGTGAACGCCTCGCTGCCCGCCTGCCAAACCAAGGTGAGCTTGTCCTTGTCGGCAGCCTTGCCGGTCGCCAGCCACGAACCGTCGGAGGCGCGGTTGAAAACCGTTTTGGAAACGGTTTCCACGGTCCCGCCGGGCAATGTCTTCCAGACGGGCGCCCCCTTGAAACTGGCCTCGTAACCTGGAAGGCGTGAATCCACCTCGGCCAATTTCTTGGCGGCAGCCTCGGCCCTGCGCTGTTTCTCCTGGACCAAACCGGGGTAATCCACCTTGCCTGCCTGGAGGTTTTCCAGGGCCTGTTTCTTTTCCCTTTCGTTGGGGAAACGGCCCAGAACAGCCAGGTACAACTCTTCCACAATTTCCTGGTCGGCCGCCTTGCGGGCGAACAGTTTTGTCAACCGGTTGCCATTGTCCCGGATGGCGTCGCCAACAACCGGCCCGTTGACCAGATTCAAGACGGGCCCCAGCATCATGCTGCCGCCACGCTCGCACTCGCAGGCGCTTTCCCGGGGTGGCTTGCCAAAGAGCTGGAAAAACCCGCCACCCACATCCTGCAGGCTGTCCAGCATCTCGGCGGCCCTTGCACCCGGGGGCAGCCCGGGCAATTGCGACAGCGATCCGGTTGCCTGATGGATGGCGTCATACAGCACCTCCGCGGGCAATCGTCGCGCCTGGGCGTGGGAATAGTTCAGGGAATCATCCTGATTGAAGGCGTTGGCCTTCACCGAGTGCTGGTAGGTACGGCTTTTGCAAATCAGCCGGGTGAGGTGGCGCACATTGAAGCCGCTGCGCACAAACTCATCGGTCAGGTAGTCCAAAAGCCCGGGGTTGCTGGGCGGATTGCCGGCCCGGATGTCATCGATCGGCTCGATGATACCGGTACCCAGCAGGTAGGCCCATTGGCGGTTCACGAAGCTCCTAGCGAAATACTGGTTCTCCTTCGAGGTGAGCCAGTCGGCCAACTGTTCACGGCGGCTCCCGGAGCCTTGGCCCGATCCGTTGACGCCGTAGGGGAAACTGGGGGCGGTCACCTGACTGGTCCGCTCGTGCTTGATTTCACCTCCCGGCAGATCCTCGACGATCTCAACCAGGGGTACGGCCCCCTCCACCGCGCTGCCGCCAACCTTCTGGCCTGCGAACTTCGGATCCTCCTTGCGGCCCACCTGGGCGAAGTAGGCGGCCAAATGGTAGTACTGGTCCTGCGTCCACCTTTCAAACGGGTGGTCGTGGCATTTGTTGCAGTTGAAACGGACCCCGAGGAAGAGTTGGGTGGTGTTTTCCATCACGGCACCGGGCTCACGCAGCACCTTGAAATAGCTGGCGGCCGGATTGTCTAGATTGGAACCCCTGGAGACCAGGATGTCCCGCGCGAAACGGTCATAGGGCTTGTTGTCGGAAATCGCCTGGCGGATGTAGGCGCGGAACGCCTTGGCCCCCTGGTCTCCCAAAAACTTCCGATTCACCTGCAGCAGGTCCGCCCATTTGTTGGTGACCATTTCCACATAGCTCTGGGAACCGACCAGGCGATCCACCAGTTCCCCCCGCTTCACCTGGGTTGGCCTGGTGTCGGCTAGGAACTTCCGGATCTCCTCGGGTGCGGGAAGCAGGCCCGTCAGGTCGATGGTGGCCCTGCGGATGAATTCTTCGTCGGTGCAGATATCCGAAGGCTGGATTTTCAGCTCCCGAAGCTTTCGGTAGACCTGGGTGTCGATGGCGTTGAATTCCGGGGTTTCCTTCCAGGCGAAACCCTTCCGGTCCCCCATGCAAATCAGTCCGGCGGCCGTGTAATTTCCCTCATAGCGCACCAGCATGGTGGCCTCGCCACGACGAACCGTGGTGACCACCGCGGACCTGTCCACGGTGGCGACCTCGGTATTGCTGGACTCAAGGAAAGCCTCGGATGTCACATCCCGCACCGATCCATCCGTGAAGGTCGCCAACACGGCCAACTGCTGCTTCATCCCGGGAAGCGGCACAGTGGTGCGGGAGGGATGCACCTCCACCTTGGCAACCCGGGGCCCACCCTGTTCGAGGCGGACACCGTCGGCGATCCAGTTCCGCAGGATCTCGTAGTAGGGTTCCCCTGGTTGGGCGAGCACACCACCCACATGGGCGACACCGCCGGACATTTTCAAAAGCATCAGGCTGGAATCAGGAGCGCTGCGGTTGAACCGGCGCCCCTCGAGATCGTCGGTCAGGGACCGGTGGTCAAAGAGTGGGTCATAACCGCGCAGGGACAATTTGAACCCGTTCTTTCCATCGGCTGCGCCGTGGCAAGTTCCTTGGTTGCAACCCATCCTGGAAAGGACCGGCCCCACCTCCTGGATGAACCTGACCGGCGCCTTGGCCGTCATCCCCTTGGCTGAAACGGGTATGCGGACGGTTTTGTCCGCCAGGGTCACGAGGATCTCACCAGACCCGTCGGATTTTGCCCGGATCTGGCCGGTGGTTGAAAGTTGCAGCCAGGACGGCGCTTCCATGCCGCACATGCGGGTGGCGTCCAGTCTTTCGCCCCCGACGAGATCAGCGGTCACCAACACCTGACGGTAGGAAAATGGCCCGGCTAGCTCAACCTTTTCCGGAAACACCGAAAGCTTTGCCACCTTGGCCGCTTCGGGAAGTCGCTCCTTCTCCGGCCGCGCGGGCTCCAGGGCCAGGCCACTGGAGACCAATGCCATCGCGACCAAACCCGCGTGAAAAAAACGCCGCATAACTGCCCCCAAAACAACCGCCTGCATGTTCAATCGAATCCCGCGTCTGATCCGGTTCATTTGTTGTCCCCCCTGGCCGCCATGGTTCCGCCTGGAAGGGCCGTGAACTGTTTGGTCACCTTTCCGGTCGCCGGGTCAATCACCCGAACCTGGCCGTCAAAACCACCCGCGAAAAGGGATTTTCCATCCGGGGAATAGGCCAGCGCGTACACCGCCCCGACTTCCCCTTCCACCTGTGACAATTGTTTTGCATCCTCGGTCTGTATCACCTTCAAAACACCCTTTCCATCCAGGCTGCTGCCGGCGGCGAAGGTCTTGCCATCCGGAGCGAAGGCCATGGCGTAGATGCGCCCGGCCAAGGCGGGATAATCGCGTATCTTGTTGGCGTCATCGCCGATGACGCGCTTGGTTTCGCGGTGCATCTTGTACAACCTCGGGGTCCCGTCGGCGCCGCCGATCAGGATTTCCTCGAACACCTTCTCCTCGGTGCTGGCCACGGCGATGGAACTCGCCTTGACCATCTTTTTCTCCTTGCCAGGCCGCACCAGCCCGACCTGCAGACCACCTTTCAGGGCCCCGGGCGTGATCGAGGTGACATTGTCGATGAAGCGCTGGGTGGACACCTCGGTCAATTTGAGCGTCCGGTCGCGGCTGGCTGAAACCAGGTACTTTCCATCCCGACTGAAGCAGGTACCCAAGACCCAGTCGTTGTGGGCCCCCTGCTGAAGGACCTGCTTGCCGTTGGACGCGTCCACCGCCCGCACGATATTGTCGGACCCGCCGAAGGCGATCAGCCGGCTGTCCGGCGACCAACTCAGGCCGAACAGCGTGTCACCGGTGTAGGGGCTAGCCACCCGCAAGGCACGCTTGGGTACATCCCAGACCTGTATCTCACCGAACCTTCCAGGGTTTCCACCGGAAACACCCAGCCATTTCCCGTCAGGCGAGAATGCCAGGGACTGCACCGTTTGCGACAATCCGACCAATCTACCGGCAAGGCGCCAAGTACCTGTCTCAAACAGCAGCACCTCGTGGTAACCATTGACCGCCAGCAACTTGCCGTCCGGGGAAACATCCAGGGTGGTGATGACGGGTGGCAACCCGTACACCGGAGGTTGCTCGGCGCTCACATTATCCCGGGCGCTGGCGGGGGTGTCGTCCTTCGCCCCCTCACGGATCCACTTTTCAAACAGGGCGACATCCTTGGCGGCCAATGGGTCGGCCCCACGGGGCATGTCGGCGCGTTTGCCATTCTTTGGCTGAATCACTTCCAGCAGGTGGCTTTCCTTGGGCTTGCCAGGAACCACCCCAGCCATGCCCCGGTCGCCCGCCTTCAGCAGCGAGGCATGGTCGGTCATGATGTAGGCCCCCTGGGCCTTGGCAGGCTGGTGACACCCCTGGCAATGGACCTGAACCAGCGGGCGGATTTGCCTGTAATAGCTGACAGGTTTTTCCACCACAGCCGGCTCTGGCTTCGCGGGCTGGGCCGAAATGGAAAGGCAAAACCCCATCCACACCGTGCAGGCAAAGGACATCACTTATTTCCCTGTGGACCAAGCGCCTGATCAAAAGCCGATTGGCGGGCCATGTTACTGGAATCCGGGTGCAAGCGGGGACACCCTTCCTGGCACCGTGGAAAGCGGCGCGCTTTCCCAAAGTCTGGGCCTCTCTACTAGAATCCCATGATGGAACCCGGCAGGCAATCAAAAATTGGGCCCAAACGGCCTCCTGCCAGTGATTTTTTAAGGATTTTGGTTCTGATTGTTCCGGGTCGTCAGCCCGTGTTAGGCTGGATATCAGACTGCATCATGGATCAAACCGTCTGACGAGCATCGACCCGGAATATTCCGGCTGCACTCGGGAGGCGCCCTTCATGCGACATATTTCCTTATTGGTCCTTGGCTTACTGTCAATCGGCCTCACTTGGGCCACCGCGCAGACCCAACCCATCCCGGGCCAACTCCCCCCTCCAAGGGGGGGAGCATCCAAGGACAAGGGCGATGAAAAGGACTTGGTTCCAGCCAAAAGCGGCAAGGAAAACTACATCTCCACGGTGGGCGGCCGCGGCCTCAACGAATGGATCACAGACCTGAAAAACGCGGATCCAAGCGTCAGGGAACGCGCCATCCGCGCGGTGGTGATGTTTGGCCCATTGGCCAGCCAGGCCATCCCCACCATCATCGAGCGCACCAACGACAAGGATGGCTCCCCGCGCATCCGCGCCGTGATGGCACTGGGGATGATGGATTTGGCCGACCGGGACATCCCCAAGGTGGTGGAGGCCCTGGTACGGCGAATCGGAAACGAACCCCAGGCGGTGATCCGCTACCAGGCAATGATCAGCCTCGCACGCTTCCAACCCATCGACGCCAAAAGCGCGATCCCTTCATTGGCCAAGGAGGTGGAGGACATCAACACCTGGGAGATCCGGAAGTTGGCCGTCTCGCTGCTTGCAAGCCTGGGATACGATGATTCCAAAGGCCCTGACCCGCTAGCGCTCAAGGGGCTTATCACCGCCCTGAAGGACCCGGCCATCCAAGTGAAACAGGAGGCGGTTTACGGCCTGGCCACCATCGGGCGCCCAGCCGATGTCGCCTTGGCAACCAGCGTCAAAAACGCATTCACCGGCCTATTGACCAACCCGGACAAGGGAATCGCCATCTGGGCCAATGTCGGGCTCATCAATCTGGATAAACCCGATGGCAAGCTACTCTCCAACATTTCAAGGCACTTGGACGACCAGCGAGCCGATGTACGCGTCCTGGCGGCGCGGGCCCTGGGCACGATGGGCAAACTGGCCGAATTCACCATTCCCGAACTCACCAGGGCCTTGAACGACAAAGAGCCCGAGGTACAGATGATGGCAGCCTGGGCCCTGGCGATGATGGGGCCAAACGCCATCAAGGCACTGCCAAACCTGAGGGACTTGGCCGAGAACAAAAAGACGCTCGAACCCGTCAAACAAAGCGCCCAGATAGCAATCGGCCAAATAACCGGAAAACCAGAAGGCTCCCTCGCACCCAAACCGGGCAAACTGGAACCCAAGGCACCCCCAGTCGGCAAGGATGGCAAGACCCCCGGCTAGGCCAGGCCAAAATCAAGGGGATGCTGGTGGCCGGCCCCTCATCCAAGTCCTCTGAAGAGCCTCCACCAAGGAAAAAGCCCCGCTTGAATCGGCGGGGCTTTTCTATGGTTAGTGGCTTATCGAGGGGGAATCATTTGGATTCTTTAGGATCCTGCGGCTTGGCATCTTTTTCAAGGGGGGATTCAGGCCCTTTGTTAGGGCCTCCTGGGCCCTTGGGAAAACCACCTGGTCCCCCCTTGCCGAAACCACCCTTGCCCTTGAAATCCCCTCCGGGAAAACCACCGGGACCACCCTTGCCCTTGAAATCTCCACCCGGAAATCCGCCAGGACCGCCCTTGCCGTTACCGCCTTTCTGGGCGGGGCGAATCGGGGCCTCCGGTTCGGCCTTTTCCCCTCGCAGGACTGCAAGGCAGTAGGTGGCCTCGTCGCTGGTGCCTTGGTCCGGATCGATTTTCAGTTTGGCAAGCAAAGGTTCACCCCTTTCGCGCGCCGGGGCACCTATCCTTGCGACAGCCTGAATGAATGTGACTTTTGCTTGGCGAGTGGTGGCTTTTTCCAGGGCCTCGCAAACCACATCCACACCATCGGAGGTCCCGGCGGTCACCTTGGCAAGGGTCATGACCAGAGACTCGTAGATCGTGTTGAAAAAACCGTCGGTTTTTTCCTGATTTTTGGGATCCTTGATTGCCTCCCGGATTGCCGGAACCGCCGATGCCGCTTGATTCTGCAGCAAGCCCAAGGTTTGGGAACTGTTCATACGCACCCAGAGGTTTTCATCCTTGAGCGCTTTGGCAAGGGCCTCCACCGCCTGGGGGGAATTCGGTTTGATCTTGCTCATCGCCAGCGCAGCCTCGATACGGATCGAGGGTTCCTGATCTTGGACAAGAATCTCGGACAATGTGTTGATGGTGGAAGGCGTTTTGTCCACCATGTTGCCAACGGCGACCACCGCGGCCCGGCGCTTGTCCTTTTCTGGGGACTTGAGTTCCGCGCGCCATTCGCTGGCATAACGTCCGTCGTGCTCCATCCCGGCCAGCATGTTGGTGATGTTCAATGGGCTTTTTTCATGGATCAACAATCCACCAGCCGCCAGAAGCACCAGGGAAATCACCCCAACCATCCACCAGGAACCGGTCTTGGCCGGTTTTGGGCTATTTTGCCCAGGCTGGTTGCCGTCGTTTGAATTATCCACAACTTGTTCCCCTGACTGGAAATACATCAGGGCTTATCATCCCATTGGATTATTGCTCCGGCAAGCCCTGACACCTTCACGGCCCGTCAGGGAGCCTGTACAAGGCGGGTATCGCTTCGGTAAATTAAAGTTCTTGGAAGGGTGGCAGAGCGGCCGATTGCTCCGGTCTTGAAAACCGGTGTGGGAGAAATCCCACCGAGGGTTCGAATCCCTCCCCTTCCGTTCTTCCATGTCCGCCGCCCATGATGCCAGGGATTTTCATGGCAAATCATCCCGGGCAGGATGGCGATTGGCTTGAAAAGGCCAAAAATCTGCCCCTTGCCTTTTCCCAAACGAGGGAAGACCCCCTTTTGGATGATTGGGTGGTCAACCGGCTGGGTTGCCAGGCGCGGGTTGCCATGATCGCCTCCGGCGGTTGCACAGCCGCCTTTTTGGCTGGCAACCGCTTGGTCGCATCGATGGATTTGGTCGATGCCAATCCCGCCCAGTTGGCCCTGACCCGCCTGAAACTGCACCTGCTGGAAAGCGCCGCCCCCGAGGAAAGGCGGGCTTTGCTAGGTCATGGAGGCACCGAAACATTTCGACGCAAGGCGCTTCCGCCTTTGCTGTCAAGTTTGGGCCTCCAGGATGCCATTTTTGGCCCGCTGGAATGGGTCTGCCGCAGGGGCCCGGACCATGCTGGCCGGTACGAGGCGGCCTTCCAAAGGCTCGCCTACCTGCTTGAAACCGACCGGAAGGAATGGCAGGCAATCCTGGCGGGCAAGACCCCGTTTTCAACATCCGACGGCCCCTTGGATCCCAAAAAACCGATCGGCTTTCGGTTTGATGCGGTGATGGAAGAGGTATTCAGCCTTTCCACGCTGGTGTCACTTTTTGGAGAGGCCGCCACCCGCAATCCGGTCGAGCCTTTTTCCAGTCATTTCGCGGGGCGGGTCCGCCATGTGTTGGCAAACCTTCCAGCCGGCACCAACCCGTTCCTATGGCAAATGCTGGCCTGCTCTTATCCCCCTGGAAATCCCGCACCATGGCTGGATTCACCGCCTGTCAAAAACCCGCCGTTGGCCCGATATCACCGCGCTTTCATGGCAGATTTCCTGGGTGCCGCAAGGCCGGGCAGCTTTGACCTCGTGCACCTGTCCAACATCCTCGATTGGCTGGGCCCGGAGGGAGCCCGCCAGACGCTTGCCGCTTCCGCCCGGGCCCTCCGCCCGGGTGGCCTGATTTTTATCCGACAGCTAAATTCCTCTCTCAACATCACCGCTTTGGGGCATAATTTTCATTGGCTGCCGGATGAAAGCAATCGACTCCTTGCCAGGGACAGGAGTTTCTTTTACCGGGCGCTGCATCTGGGTGAAAAAAATGCGGGTGATTGAACTGGAAGCGCCCTGCCCTCCCGAATTATCAACCGACCTGGATTATTTTGAGCGCAATTTCCGTTATCCCCTCGGCCACGACCGCTGGTTCAGAATCAGCCACGGGGAGGATTACTCGCGTTTTTACCGAAGCATGGGCGAAGGGCTCAGCCTGGTGGCCGTCGGGAACGGCCCATCTGCCAAGCCGTTGGGCGTGTTGGGATGCGCCCTGCGTCCGGTTATTTTCCCAGATGAAACCGAGCGCCCCGCGGTTTACCTGGGCGACCTCAAATCCGCCCCCACCGCGCGGGGAGGCTGGGCGTTATTCCACCTTTACCTGGCTGCCAGGTCCTGGCTTGCAGGCAGGGCTGACAGCGCCTTTGGCGTTGTGATGGATGGAACCAGGACAGCTCCGGGGCGATACACCGGCAAGTTGGGCATACCCTCGGCCAGGGCGGTGGGCCAGGTTTGGATTTTCAGGACTTCCACCAAGTCTTCCACGCCATCAGCGGGTTGCGTCGTGCTCAACCGGGAATCAGCCGGAATATCGTGCTTCAAAAGGCTTTCAGTCGGCAAATTCGCGACAACGGGTGGATTACCCGAGATGCGTTCCGGGATAAAACCGGTCTGGCTGATGGAAACCAACGGCCGGGCATGCGCCCGTCTGGAGGACACCCGCCTCGCCAAGCGTCTGGTGGATGACGCGGGAGAGGAGATTCAATCCGCCCACCTGGCCTGCCTGGGCTGCGCCTCCCCTTCCGCGGGAGTGAAGTTGGTCCAATACGCGCTGCCGAAGGCGCAAGCCCTTGGATTTCCAGGCCTTTTCTTCTCGCGCCCCTCAATTGAGGGACCGGAATGGCGCGATCGCCTAAAAGCCCTGGGCCTGGAAACCGAGATAGCCACCGCGACTGTTTACGCCGGCGGCCCCAGGTTCGAACTTGCCCACCAGTTCCCCTGGCTGATCAACACTTCCGAGATTTGAGCCATGGCTACTGAAAATCCCAGAGTAAATCCCCCGGGTCGCGCGCCCAGGGTGACCCATCGCGCCAATGAGGCACTCGCCCGGGTGAACATCAAGGAAGGCCCTTACTTCAAGGCCCTTTCGGACGGGTCGATGACCATAGACCAATTCCGTTCCACCCAGGAGCAATTCTTTTTTGCCGTCACCTTTTTCCCGAGGCCCATGGCGGCGCTGGTGGGAAGGATCCCTGACCCGCGCCAGCGTCTGGACATTCTTCACAACCTGGTGGAGGAGCATGGAGGGTTCCGGGAAGACTGTTTTCACCACGCCACATTCCAGGAGTTTTTGGGCCGGATAGGCGCCGATCCGGGCAGGCTGAAAACCCTGCCTGTGGCGCCGGCGCTGCGGGCTTTCAACAGCGTGCTATCCACCGCCTGCATCCATGATGAACTGGAAGTGGGAGTGGCCTGCATGGGAACCATCGAGCATGCGTTCGCTTCCATTTCGGCCTTCATAGGAAAGGCGGTGGTGGAGCGTGGTTTCCTGGCCGCCGGGCAATTGGTCCATTACAAGTTGCACGCCGAGATAGACGAGCGCCACGCCGAGGAGTTTTTCGCGGTGCTTGAGCCACTCTGGGATGACCGGGGTCGGCGTTATTTCATCGAGGAAGGCCTGGAGTTGGGCGCTTATATCTTTGACCGCCTTTACCGGGATCTGCTGCTTGCTGTTCCCCCGATCGCCCCGCCCGCGCTTCAACATCCTGTCTGAAAGTCTGGGCATCCAACCGCTTTCACAGGCGGAGCGCCATGGTTAGAATCAGCCATGTGAGAATATCGGGACTGCTTCAGCATTTAACGGAGAGAATCATGCGTTCGTTCCTTTTCAGGGCCGCCTGCCTGTGTTTTGGCCTGGCGCTCGCCCCGTTTGCCGGCGCAGCGGACCCATTGAAAGCCCTTATTGTTGACGGCCAGAACAACCACGACTGGAAAGCGACCACCCCGATCCTGAAATCCACCCTTGAAAAAACGGGGCTTTTTAAGGTGGATGTCGCCACCACTGGCCCGAGGGACACGACCGGCTTCCGTCCCAAGTTCTCAGACTATGCTGTGGTGGTGTCGAACTACAACGGCAAAGCCTGGCCGGAGGAGACCCGGGCCGATTTCGTAAATTTTGTGAAGAATGGTGGCGGCTTGGTGGTGGTGCACGCCGCCAACAACTCATTCCCCGAGTGGCCCGAGTACAACGAGATGATCGGCCTGGGCGGCTGGGGCGGGCGGAATGAAAAGAACGGGCCCTACATCCGTTTCACCAAAGGCAAGGTGGTGCGAGACTCCACCAAGGGCAATGGCGGAAGCCACGGGGCTCAGCACGAATTTGTGCTGCAAACGGCGGATGCCGAACACCCGATCATGAAGGGCCTGCCCAAGGCGTGGCGGCACACCACCGACGAGTTGTATGACCGCTTGCGCGGCCCTGCCCAGAATTTCACCCTGTTGGCCTATGCCAATTCAGCCAAAGCCACCGGTGGCACCGGACTCAACGAGCCGATACTTTTCACCATTGATTACGGCAAGGGCCGGGTTTTCCACACCACCATGGGCCACGGCACGGTGTCCATGAAATGTGTCGGATTCCAGACCACCCTCAACCGGGGCACCGAATGGGCGGCGACCGGCAAGGTGACCCAACCGGTTCCTGCGGAATTCCCGGGAGCGGAAAAGGCCCTGCCCACCCGTTGATCCCAGGCCGTAGGCTCCCTCGTCATCCACAGGCCCTAGTTCATGGACAACTTCATCCCGGCCCCCGCATGGCCTCCGGTCGCCCGGCCCCGGCGTTTGCGCCGGTCTCCCTGGATCCGGTCCTTGGTTGCGGAAAACACCCTTTCCCCCTCGGATCTCATCTGGCCGGTTTTTGTCCGCGAAGGCGCGGGAACCAGGGAACCGGTGGTGAGCATGCCAGGGGTGGAACGCTTGTCCATCGACCTGCTGGTTGAGGCGGCCGCCGAGGCCCACGGTTTGGGTATTCAGGCTGTGGCGCTGTTCCCCGTGACCCCCGCTGAGCGTAAAACCCCCGACGGGGTGGAGGCGGTCAACCCGGAAAATCTCGCCTGCAGGGCCATCCGCGCGCTGAAGCATCAGGTGCCCTCACTGGGCGTGATTTGCGATGTGGCGCTGGATCCATACACCTCTCACGGCCACGACGGTCTGGTCCGGGACGGGTATGTGGTGAACGACCCGACGGTTGAGGTGCTGTGCAAACAGGCCGTGACGCAGGCGAGGGCGGGATGCGATGTGATCGCCCCCTCGGACATGATGGACGGACGAATCGGGGCGATTCGAAAGGCCCTCGACCTGGCCGGTTATGACCAGGTCGCCATCCTCAGCTATGCCGCGAAATACGCCTCGGCTTTTTATGGACCGTTCCGGGATGCCGTGGGGTCGGCCGCCAATCTGGGAGGTGCCGACAAAAAAACCTACCAGATGGATCCGGCCAACTCGGAAGAAGCCCTCCGGGAAGTGGCCCTGGACCTGGCTGAGGGTGCCGACATGGTGATGGTGAAACCGGGTATGCCCTACCTGGACATCCTCACGCGGGTGAAGCGTCAATTCGAGGTGCCAACTTTCGCATACCAGGTGAGCGGCGAATACGCCATGCTCACCGCCGCCGCCGCCAACGGCTGGCTGGAACATGACAAGGCCATGCTGGAAAGCCTTCTGTCGTTCAAAAGGGCGGGCGCCGACGGCATCTTGACCTACTTCGCCCCCAAGGCGGCGCGCTTGCTCCGCCACGCCTGAGCGTCAAACGAAATCATGCCAAAATGGGCTCGATCACCTTGCCCCGGGCGATGGGGAAAGGCCGTCCCTGTGGGTCCTTGAATTCCGTGTCCGGATGGATCCCCATGCGGTCGACCACCGTGGCCCAAAGGTCCTGGGGTTCCACGCGACCATCCTTGGGATGGGCACCCATCCTGTCGGATGCCCCATGGACCACCCCGCCACGAATCCCTCCACCAGCCAATGCGGCGGAAAAAACATGCCCCCAGTGGTCTCGGCCCCCGCCAGGGTTGTGCCTAGGGGTGCGCCCGAATTCCCCGCACCACACCACCAGGGTTTCATCCAGCATGCCGCGCTGGTGCAAATCCTCCAGCAGGGCGGAATAGGCCGCATCCATGATGGGCATCAGGGGGGACTTCAACCGCTCCGCGTTCTTGTTGTGGGTATCCCAGGCCGGGCTGTCATCGGTATCCCCGGGCATCCGGCACCAATTGACCTGGATGAAAGGAACCCCAGCCTGGGCCAGGCGCCGGGCCAACAATACACTTTGCCCCCAGCGGTTGTCCCCGTAGCGGGCCCGCAGGGTTTGGGGCTCCTCTTCCAGGCGGAAGGCGCGCCGAGCGGCGCCCGAACGGATCAAGTCCAGCGCCGTGGTCGCCTGCTGGCCCTGATCACCCCACAGGCCGGGAACCAATCCCTCAACCGACCGTTCCACCCTGTCTAGGGACCTGGCCAACCCAGCCCGGTCGTCCAGACGCTCGACGGGGATTTCAGCGGGCAATGTCACCCCGCCCACTGAAAATCCTTGCTGGTGCGGCATGCAGGGCAAGAGCCAGGGGTCGTTTGACCTCCCCAGAAAACCGGCATCTTGTCCTGGCCAGGGGATTCCCCCCGTGTTCCAGATATGCTCCGGCAGGGTGACGCTGGCAGGCATTCCCCCGGGCCCGCCTCGCAAGGCCCTGATTCTAGCACCCATGCTGGGCCAATCGTTGGGTGCGCCCAATTTGGCATTTTCGACATTGGTGGGTGAATGCGGAACCCCGGTGATCATCCAGTAACCGCTCGAGGAATGCGCGTTGTCATTGGTTGACACTGCCCGTAGTACGGCAACCCGGTGAGCCTGGGACGCCGTCCTGGGCATCAATTCACCCACCCGGATACCCGGAACGTTGGTAGGCAAGGTTCCAAAGGGCCCACGGATTTCAACAGGGGCATCCGGTTTCGGATCCCAAGTTTCATGCTGGGGTGGACCACCCAAATGGAATAGGACGATCACACTTTTGGCACTTGCCTTCGTGCGTTGCCCTGCGCGGAGGTTTTTGCCAGTCACGCCGGCGTATGCGCCCGCAAAGGCGGAAACACCACCCAACCTCAGCCAAGTCCTACGGGAAAAACCGTCGCACAAACGGTTATCCCCAGGGGGACCAAGAAATTCCAGCATGGGAGACCCCCTGGAAGGGTTCACCGAAAAAAGCGGGAATTTTAGCCCGCGGCCGCGATTGGCGGGAACGGCTCAGAAGGAAAGTTTACCCCCGCCACCATGGCAAGGCAAGGAAATATAAAAAGCTAACGCCGGCTAACAATTCAAACTTTTTGACGGGACTTGTGCACCTCGCGGGCGCGGGTGACCTGGGCCTTTACCAATCCCTCCATGCGTCGCAGGGCTTCCTTCCTGGGCATTTCAGCTAGGGCATGGCCATCGACCGGTTCGCCGAAAGCCACCACCACGTTGTGGCGGGTGTGCCGAAGTCCGAGGGGGGAAAAACCGCGGATGCCCTTGCTCATGGGAAGCGACTCATGGGCACCGGCGATTCCAACGGGAACCACCGGAACGGGGCAGCGCTTCAACAACAGGTGAACACCGGGTTGGAAGTCCACCATCTCGCCATCCATGGTGCGGGTCCCTTCGGGGAAAATCACCAGGGCTTTCTGGTTTTCCAAAAGGGTGATGGAGTGGCGGATTCCATCCCAACCGGCGCTCTTCTGGTCGATGGGTATGGCATTGATGCTCTTGATCAGTTTGGCGAATAGCCTGTTGTTGAACAAAGTTTTCCGGGCCAGGTAGAACGACCGTCGCTGCAATGCCACACCCACCACGGGGGGATCGTAAAAACTGGTGTGGTTGGGCAGCAGCAGGACCGGCCCCTTGGAGGGGACCCGCCAGGCATCCACGGTCCGGATGTCGTGGAACAGCGTGAAATACGCTTTGGTGAAGTAGTAGACGATGTTGTACCAAAGGGCATCTTCGGTGGTGATATCCACCTCGGACTCCACAACTGGCGGCAGTCTGTGGGGTGCGTTCATTGGACTCCAACCCCGGCCAACTTGCGCCGGGCCTCGCTCTCGAGCTTGTCCACCACCCCGTCCTTGGACAGGGAGGTTGTATCCACAAGGATGGCATCATGGGCGGCAAGCAGGGGCCCGGTTGCACGGGTGCTGTCCCTGCGGTCCCTCTCGATGATGCTGGCCTCCAGTTCTTCCAAAGACGGCAAATCAGCAGCCCCGGCCTTCCGCAAATCCTCCATCCGGCGCTTGGCCCGTTCACCCGGTGCCGCCGTCAGGAAAAATTTGCAGACCGCTTCGGGGAACACCACGGTTCCCTGATCCCGCCCCTCGGTCACAAAATTGCCGGTTTGGCCGATTTCCTTTTGCATTCCAACCAACCAGTCCCTGACTTCGGTTTGCGCCGCCACGATCGTGCTAGCCGCCGTGACCTCCACCGTGCGCAGATCCTGGTTTTCGATTTCCTTGCCGTCCAGGTGGACCTTTCCGTCCTGAATCGCCAGCTGAAGGGTTTGTAACCTGTGGGCCAATTTGCGCGAATCCTCCAGCAAATTCTCACGCAAGGCCGCAAGCGCGACCGCCCGGTACATGGCCCCTGTGTCTAGGTAATGAAATCCAAGCCTTTCCGCCAATAGGCGTGAGACAGTGCTTTTCCCCGCACCAGCCGGTCCATCGATCGTAATCACCATGCCAGCGGCCACCAAACAGTCATCACTTTCCTGAATTTCAGGTCCCTTTTCAGGGACGGGCAATCGCTGGAAGGGGTCAACGCGGGTAGATGTAGATGGTGAAGGTTTCGGCGGTCCCCAATTGGCGGGAAAGTTTGGACTGGATCAGGCCCAATCCGTCCACCATGACCTCGTAGTGAAACTCCCCGGTCGGCATCCCCGGGATGGTCACGGTTTGGCCCGCTTCCACGGTATAGGGGGTATTGTTCACCGCAACCTGGGCTTTTTTGTTGGTGCTGTTCACCAGTTTCAAGGTGCCGACCGTGGTGGGCTTCACCGGGGCCTCGGAGATCGGCTTGGCGGCGTTGGACGGCTTGGGCTGGTCGGTGGATGGGCTGACCGAGGAATAACCGTAAAAGGAACGACGCTCATCCGTCTTCAGTGAATTGATGGCGCTTTCCAGGCGCGCTATGGCATCCTTGAGGTTTAGAACCTCGTTTTCCACCTTGGTGAGGCGACGGGAATTTTCACCGGACTTGTCCGAGGCCTGCAGGGCCTGGAGGGCCAAAGTCAGTTCGCTGAGTTGCTTTTGAATCACATCCAGCTTGGTCGGTTCAGCGGAAGGCTGGGCGGGTTTGGGTTGCGGGGCATCCTGACCGCGGCTGACCAAGGCCAGCATCATCACCAAAGTGGTGGACCAAAGGGCTCGCATGGATGAATCCTCCCACGGACACAGGTGGATTTACGCTAAATGAGTGAAGGCTGGCAAGCAAGGACTCATCCGGAGGAATTGGCAAACCTGCGAGCCTCCTTTTCCAGCATTTCCTTGGCTTTTCCGGTTGGGAAAAGAATGCGGGCGGCCCATTCAAGGAGCCGCCCGCACTACATAGATATCTTATTTTATAATTAAGCTGCTTCCTTGTCCGCCATGGAGGAAAACTCCCCCGCGTGGCCGATTTGGTACTGCATCAGGTAAGCGTCCTCCCCGGAGTCCTCAAAATAGGATCGGAGGACCTTGAGGGCTTTGAATCCCTGACGGCTGAAAAACATCTGCGCTGCCAAATTGGTTTCACGAATTTCCAGGGTGACCTTGGTTCGACGGTGGCTTGACAGCTTGGCCAAAAGCTTGGCTATCATCTGCAATCCGATGCCCTTCCGCCGATACTCGGGCATAACGGCAAAGTCCAGAACATGCAGGCGATTCTTGTGCAGTTCGTAGACCATGAACCCGGCAATCCGTTCGCCATGCTCGGCCACCATGCCAATGCAATTCCGCTGGCGGAGGCAGCGCAGGAAATCTTCCTCGCTCCAGGGATTGTCAAAGCTGGCCTCCTCGATGCCCAGCACCTCGGGCATGTCGCGACGGATCATCCAGCGGATATGCACCCGCAGGGAATTGCCCAGATCTGTGATTGGGCCGGAGGCATCCCCTTCCCCCTGCCAGATCCTCGCGGCCTTCCAGCCGCCTTCCTGATCACCCAACCGGTCCCGCAGGCGGCCACCTGTCTGGTTGCCGGCTGGGTTGTTCAACTCGTCCATCACCAACTCCCCCCGATGAATGCGCGAAAAACGTTTTCCGAGCGCCCCATTCGCCCCCCGGCGACTGGCGCGCTTGTCATCCCCGTGTCAAACCATGGGCCACCTCCGCCCTGAACCCGCTTTTGCCGCACCGTTTAAGCTCCGTTTTTTCCTCAGTCCAAGGAGGCGACTCAGTCGCCCAGCCTGTATTTGCCCCGGTACTGATCCGCCGGATATTTACGCTCGTTTTTGGCCATTTTTCGGGCCATAACCGATGCCAGATCGATGCCGCTTGCGTTGCACAGGGCCATCAACGCCCCCGCCACATCGGCAACCTCGTCCTCGACCGACTCGCGCCGGGCAGGGTCCTTCAGGATTTCCAGGCTTTCCGGGCCGCCCACCCACATGAATGGCTCAAGCAACTCGCCGCTTTCCGCGGCCACCGCCATGGCAAGGTTTTTGGGGAAATGAAACTGCGCCCAGTCCCTCTCTTCGACAAATCGAAGCCAGGCCGCCCGCAACTCGCCCACGGTGGTGCGCTCGTCCGCCCAACCTGACCGATTGACAGCTTTTTCAGCCGGATGTTGCACGCCGGATTCCGCCCCTGTCCCGCGCCTGTCCCGCGCCTTGCCGGGCGCGGCCGTTTCCCGGTCCGCCACCGTGGCGACCAAGGACGGGGGCGGGCCATATCTGGGCCGCCAAGACCGTGTCAATTCCGTTTGGATCGCTTTGTCCGCTTTTGACTGATTAGCTGGGAATCAAGGACCTTCAACCGTTCAAACGCGGGCTCGAATGGGATGCAAGACCCGCAACCGGCTGTGGAACCGGCGTGGAACATGGTTTGAATATCAGAGGTTTGTGTTAGGAATCCCCGGCTTCCGGGGAAGTTTCGCCACCCAACGCCAAAAAATGGCCAAGTTTGTCTTTCTTGGTCTTCAGATAGCGCGCATTGCACTGGTTGGCCGGAAGCTCGATCGGCACCCGCTCGACAATGCTGAGTCCATACGCCTCGAGGCCCACCACCTTGCGCGGATTGTTGGTCAGCAGCCGTATCCGGCGAATCCCCAATTCGGACAGGATCTGCGCACCGATGCCGTATTGGCGCAGGTCTGGCGCGAAACCCAAGGCCTGGTTGGCCTCAACGGTGTCGAGGCCCTGCTCCTGCTGCAACTTGTAGGCCTCCAGTTTCTTCAGCAGGCCGATTCCCCTGCCCTCCTGGCGCATGTACAGAACCACCCCGGCTCCAGCCTCGACGATTTTGCGCATCGAATACTCAAGCTGGCTGCCGCAATCGCACAGCTTGCTGGAAAAAATATCACCCGTCAGGCACTGGCTGTGGATTCGAACCAGCACCGGATCCTCCCTGGTTTCCACCAGCCCGTTCACCTCGTTGCCGATACCCCCGTAGCACAGGGCCAGGTGCGGCTCTGTGTCCACCATCGAGGTGAAGGGAATCAGATTGAAATCGCCGAAGCGGGTTGGAAGGGCGACCTGCAATTCCCGCCGCACCAGGCGCTCCTTGGCCCTCCGGAACTTGATCAGGTCGGCGATGGTACACATCTTCAGATTGTGCCGGGCACAAAATGCCCGCAGGTCAGGCACCCGGGCCATGGTGCCATCCTCGTTGCAAATCTCGCAAATGACCGCCGCGGACCGCAGTCCGGCCAGGCGCGCCAGGTCCACGCTGCCCTCCGTGTGGCCGGCCCGCACCAAAACTCCGCCATCACGGGCCCTCAGCCCGGGGACATGTCCTTTGCCTCGCACCAGGTCGGAAGGCTTGGTCCGTTCATCTATGGCCACCTGCACAGTGCGGGCCCGGTCTGCCGCGGAAATCCCTGTGGTGATTCCGTAGCGCGCATCGATACACGGCGTGAACGGGGTGGTTTGGGTGTCGGCGGGCGACGCGGGGACAAGGTCCAGACCCAAACGGTCGCAAATCGCGCCATCCATGGCCAGGCAGACCAATCCGCAGGCCTGTCGCATCATGAAATTGATGGTCTCAGGGGTGGCCCTGTCAGCCGCGAGAACCAGATCCCCCTCATTCTCACGATTGGGGTCATCCACCAGCACGATCAATTTGCCGGCCTTGATATCCTCCAAGGCCTCCTCGATGCCACAAAACCCTTCCGGCGGATGATCCACAGGCATACGATTCCCCAGCTGATTCCTTGGCATTCAAGGCAATGCCTTCATGAGAGGTTGATAGCCTCATCCCGAAATTTCACCCGGTTGATTTCCAACCCCTCAATCACATTGTAAGCCCCGGCTTCTCCGCCAGGGTTGAAGGGTGCACCCACACCCCGCATATTGATGATTAGGTTGATAAGGAATCCCGCAGGGATGCCCCAGGCCCAAATTCCCCTCGGGCCCTCGATCCTCAGAATCCCCCAGCGCAAGAAAAGGTTTTCTAGCATGATCAAGCAGAAGGTTGGTCTTTGGTTGATTGGCGGCGGCGGCGGCGTGGGATCAACAGCGGCTTTGGGCCTGGCGGCGTTGGCTCGCAACCTGACCGACACCACCAGCCTGGTGACCGAACTCCCCATGTTCCAGGGCCTCGATCTTCCCAAGGCCGGCGATTTTGTGGTGGGCGGCCATGAAATTCGAAAGGCAACCTTGTGGGACGCCGTCAATGAAATGCACGAGCGCGCCAATGTCTTCACCCACAAACTGCTTGCTGGTTGCGAGAGTCAACTGGCCGAGTGGCAGAAAAACTTCCGTCCCGGAACGGTGATCGCCAGCGGATCCACCATCGAGAAACTGGCTGACCGGCCGGAGGTGTTTGCGGCCGAATCTCCTCGCGCCGCAACAGATCGCATCAAGGCCGACCTGGAAGATTTCCGCAAACGGCACCAATTGGACCGGGTGGTGGTGGCCCATGTCGCCTCCACGGAGCCACCCTTCGAGTTGGGAGCCGAACATCAATCGTGGCCAGCTCTGGAAGCCTCCCTGAAGGGAGGGGGCCGAAAGGATCTGCTGCCCGCCAGTTCGCTGTACGCGCTCGCCGCGGTTGAAATGGGCCTGGCTTATGTGAATTTCACCCCGTCGACCGGCGCCTCCATTCCCGCCCTGTTGGAACTGGCCGAAAAAACTGGCAGCGTCGTTTCGGGCAAGGACGGCAAGACCGGCGAAACCCTGATGAAGACCGTGCTCGCCCCCATGTTCGCCCACCGCAATTGGAAGATCCTAAGTTGGGTGGGCCACAATATTTTCGGAAATCGTGACGGCGTGGTGCTGGATGACCCGGCCAACAAGGCGGCCAAAGTCCGCGACAAGGACGCGGTGATCCCCAACATAGTCGGGTACAAGCCGAACACGCTGGTCAGCATCGAGTACATACCCAGCATGGATGACTGGAAAACCGCCTGGAACCATATCCACTTCCAGGGTTTCCTCGGCACCAAGATGATCCTCCAATTCATCTGGCAGGGTTGCGACAGCCTGCTGGCCGCCCCGCTGGTGATCGATCTTGTCCGACTGTCCATCCTCGCCCAATCGCGTGGCGAAAAAGGCGTGCTGTCCCAGTTGGCCTGCTTCTACAAGGCGCCCATGGGCACCCGGGTCAATGATTTCTTCGTCCAGTTCGACACGCTGAAAAACTATCTGGAGAGCTGCCGGGCCAAGTGAGCCCGGCATTCCCAGGTCTCCTCCAAACCAGGCTTTCCCCCCGAGTGACCGCGCAATGAAACTGGCCTTCAGCACCAACGCTTATCTCAATCACACCTTCGATGACGCCGTCACCCGGCTGGCGGGCATGGGGTACGAGGGCGTGGAAATCATGGCGGATGTGCCGCACGCCTGGCCGGCCTACATGCTGCCATCCCAAATCAAGGCGCTAAGGGATTCACTGGAACGCAACCGTCTGGCTATCAGCAATGTAAACGCCTTCATGATGCATGCCGTGGACGACCCCCGGCAAAAATACTGGCACCCCAGTTGGATCGAGCCGGACCTCCATTACCGGTTGCTGCGCGCCCGTCACACCACGAAGGCGCTCACCATGGCGGCTGAACTCGGGGCCCGCTGCATCACCACCGAACCAGGTGGACCTGTGGGGCCCGGTGAAAGCTGGAAGGCCGGCCTGGACCTGTTTGTGGAAACCATCAAACCCGTCTTGGAACATGCGGAAAAGCAGAAGGTTCTGCTATTGGTGGAGCCCGAGCCCGGCCTGCTGATTGAGACCGCCGAACAGGCCCTCGAATTCATGGGCCATTTTGATTCCCCATGGCTGGGCCTGAATTTCGACATCGGGCATAGCTACTGCGTCGGGGAGGATCCGGCCCGGGTGGTTCCCATGTTGGCCCGTCATATCCGCCATGTGCATCTCGAGGATATCGCCTCCAGCCGTGTCCACCAGCACCTGCTCCCGGGTGAGGGGGCCATTGATTTCACTTCGGTCCTGAAGGCGCTGAAGTCCGGCGGTTACAGGGATTGGGTCACGGTCGAGCTCTACCCGTACATCGAAAATCCGGACACTGTGGCCCGGTTGGCCAGGGAACGGGTCCTCCCCATCCTCCAGTCAGTGGATCAAGGCGTATGAATCTGAAGGATTGGGCGATCCTGGTTCGCTTGCCCAACCTGCCCACCCCGCTGGCGGATATTGGCTTGGGGTTGTGCGCGTGCTTCGCCGCTGGTTTTCAGCCCGCATCCGACACGATCCTGGCTTTGTGTTTTGGCTCGCTGAGTCTCTACGCCGGGGGCATGATTCTCAATGACTGGTGCGACCGGGCCGAGGACGCTGGCGCGAGGCCGGACCGGCCGATCCCCGCGGGGCGAATCCGCCCTGGTGTCGCGCTGTTGGCGGGCTGCGCCTTGCTTGTTTTTGGTTGCCTGATGGGATTTTGGGCCGACCTGATTCCCGGAAAAAAGCCCCTTTGCGGACCGGTGGCGCTGACTCTGGCAGGGACCATCCTTCTTTACGATGCATGGGCAAAGCACACACCATTTGGCCCGGTGGCAATGGGAACCTGTCGCGCACTGAATGTGCTCTTCGGGGCAACCGCGGAAAATTGGGGACCTCAATCTGATTGGCTGGTACTTTTTCTGCCTGCCCTCACATCAGGGCTTTTTATTGCCGGGGTGACCTGGTTCGCCCGCACCGAGGAAAAATCCAGCGACGGCACACAGCTTCGCCTCGCCTCGCTGGTCCTTGGCGTGGCCCTGGCCCTGGCAGCCCTGCTTCCCGCTGCCATCGATTCACCCCTGCCGTGGATTTACCGGGCTTTGCTTGCCTGGTGCCTGATTGGCCTTTTGCTTTGGATATTGGCGCCGAAGGTCATTCAAGCGAACCGCGAGCCCGTCCCTGCCCGTGTACAGTCTGCCGTGGGCTGGATGATTGCCGCCTACATTCCCTTCCAGGCTAGCCAGGCCAGTGGTCTGGCCGGGGTCTGGGGATTGTGCCTTTTGCCCCTGCTCGCACTGGTCCTTTTTTTGCGCCGATGGCGTTGGCTCAAGCCCACCTGAACCGGGTAAAATGTCTCATTGCCTCAGCAAGGAATATCCCCATGATCCGTTTGGGAATGCTTGACTTCGACACCTCCCATGTGGTGGCGTTCGCGCAGCGTCTCAACCACCAGGGTATCCCCCAAACGCAATGGGTTGACGGGGCGCGGGTGGTCATCGGCTGCCCCGGCACCTCGGAACTGGCGCCCCAAAGAATTCCGGGCTATGTCGAGGAGATCAAAAAAATCGGTATTCCGCTGGTGGATAATCCCGGCGAAATGATCGGCAAAATTGACGGGCTGCTCCTTTGTTCGCTGGAGGGCGGGGCCCATCTGGAACACGCCCGCCCATTTCTGGAAAAAGGGATCCCCCTTTTCATTGACAAACCATTCACCTGCGGCCGCAAAGACGCGGTGGCAATCATGGACCTTGCCCGCAAGCACAACACCGCCGTTTTCTCCAGTTCCAGCCTGCGTTACGCCGAGGAGGTGGTGAAGGCCCTGGCGGAGACGCCAGCGCAGGAGCGCGTGGGCGCGGCCACCTGGGGTCCGGCCAGCCTGTCTGAAATGGCAGGGAAAAACCCGGGCTTGTACCACTACGGCATCCACGCCGCGGAAATCCTGTTTACGCTGATGGGTCCCGGTTGCGCCAGGGTTCAGGCGGTCTATCAGAAAGAAACCGACCAGGTCACAGGGACCTGGTCCGATGGTCGAATTGGCACATTGCGTGGCCTTCGTGCCGGCAACCAGGGCTTCGGTTTCAGCCTGTTTGGGAAAAAATCCATCCGATCCCAGTCAGTGGGCACAGGCACCATCTACCGGGAATTGCTGAAGCAGATTGTCCTGTTTTTCCAAACCCGCAAATCCCCCGTACCGCCTGCTGAAACTATCGAGCTGATGGCGTTCTTGGAGGCGGCCAACTCCAGCGCCGCCAACCATGGGGCCATGGTGGAAATCAAGCCATGACAGGCCTCGGTGGATGGCTGTGCCTAGCCTTGGTTGTTGCTCCAGCCCAACCGCCGGCACCTGTTTCTCCTCCCCAGGCGGATTCCTGGAAACTCGAGACGGTGGTCCGCACCCCTCCGTTTGAACCCTTGGAGGGGCTGGTGATCCGGCAGGATCCAGCCGGCATCGAACTGCGTCAAGTCATACGCAAGCCCGGGCGCCCCACCTTCATCATCACAGTGCGTGTTCCCCAGGATCAGGTGGAGCGGGTGGACCTGCTGGATTCAGAAGACCGCGACCTGCTGGTAAAGCGCCTGGATCTCATTGTCTCCGAACGCGCCAAGCGGTTTGCCCGGCTCAAGCTGCTGGAAAAGCCCCCCGTCCCGGGTTCCGATTCCGCGGAACCCCCTGTCGGCCTGTCCAGGGCGGACTGGCCCACGGACAAGCCCGGCACACAACGCGCGTGGAAGTACGCCGGCCAGAGATTCACCCTGATAACCACAGCGCGACCGGAAATCGCCGAGCTATGCGCGCTGCAACTTGATCAGGTTTTCAGCGCCTTTGAAAGGCTGCTGCCCGCCCGTCAGGAATCGGGGCCTGTGAGCATTTTGGTCACATCCTCTCTGGAGGAATGGCAGGCGCTATGCAAGGCTCGCGGTCGTGCCGTTCTCAACCCCGCATGGTGCGACACTTCCGCCGGTGAAGTGGGCCTTGCCACCGACCAAACAAAGCTGGATGCGCGGATGGAACAACTGCGGGTGCTGCACACCCAAAACCTCTCCGAATTGCAAAGCCGGGGTGATGAGTTGCGCAAGGCCTACGGGGGAAAGCTACCGCCCGAGTTGCAAAGGCCCTTCGACCAATCCCTGAAGTCGTTGCGTGAAACAGCCATCACCAACGAGCGGATTTTGCGTCAGGAACGCGACCGCCTTTTCTCGCGAATGAACCATGAGGTGTTCCACGCTTACCTTTCAAGGTTCGTGCTCAGGCCAGGCATCACCATTCCTCCGTGGCTGAATGAGGGCCTGGCGCAACTTTTCGAATCGGCGCTGGTGGAGGCCGGTGATCTGCGGGCCGACTTGGCGGATCCGGAGCGGGTCAAGCGATTCCGCGCCGAGATTCAGGCGGGCCGGGAACTGGCCCTGGAAGAATTGCTCAAATCGCCGGCAAGCCGTTTCCATGTCACCGGATCCGACGACATGGAGGCGAGCCGCCAGGCTTACCTGGCTTCCTGGGCCCTTTGCTCGTGGCTGGTTCTTGACAAGGGACGATTGCGACTGGAAGACTTGGACGGTTTCTCCGCCCCTGACCCCGCCCTACTGGATTCACGGGCTATTTTCGGCAAGGTTTTCAGCATTCCCGTTGAGGAAGCTCAAAACCAGGTCCGCGAGACTTTTCGCAAGGGTGCCCCAGGGCAATCCAGGGCCGTCCCACCTGCCCCTTCGGGCGAAACAGCCACCCGGCCATAATCCTCGGGCTCCCACCTATCATGGATTTTGAGGGCAGACTACCCGGGGGCAGCTTCAATGCCAGTGAATTTGGATGTGCGCGAATTCGAGCGGTGGCGGCAAACCGGCCACTCCTTTTACTTGGTGGATGTGCGCACCCCCGAAGAAAACGCCATAGCCAAGCTGCCCGATAGTCTCCTTGTGCCTATCTCGGAGTTGGCGTCCGAGGTGGATCGGATCCAACCTCCCCAAGGGGCAGACCTTGTTATCTATTGCCATCACGGCGTTCGCAGCTGGCATGCGGCAGTTTATCTGGAGCAATCAGGTTTTGAAAGGGTCCACTCCCTCGCAGGCGGCATAGACGCTTATAGCCAGTCTATAGATCCAGCCATTCCACGCTACTGAAAGCCCCTATGAGCCCAACCGACCCAATCCTGAAAGAACCCGTGGCGACCCCACTGACCCATTTTGACACCAACGGCGCAAGCCACATGGTGGATGTGAGCCACAAGGAAGTGACCCACCGCAAAGCCACGGCCTCAGGCAAAGTCCGCATGGCTCCCGAAACCCTGCGAAAAATATTGGACAAGGAATTCGCAAAAGGGGATGTCCTGGAAGTGGCCCGACTGGCCGGAATCCAGGCTGCCAAGCGCACCTGGGAGCTGGTCCCCCTTTGCCATTTGTTGCCCCTTGACGGTGTTAAGGTCGAATTTTTGGCCTCCCCGCCTGATACGCTGGACATAGCCGCTGAAGTTTCCTGCTCTGGAAAAACCGGGGTGGAAATGGAAGCTTTGGTGGCGGTAAGCGTGGCGGCACTGACCATCTACGACATGGCAAAAGCCGTGGACCGTGGGATGGTGATCGATCAGGTGCGGCTGGAAGAAAAGAGTGGCGGGCGGTCTGGTGAATTCAAACGACGATGATATTGCCGGTCACTCCGTTTTTTGTTCCCCACGCGCGGAAATGCCATGGTACTCAGCCCCTCAACCATCTTGCCGGCCCCGCGTCAGGGGCCCCGTGCGTCCATGATCCTCGATTCCCAGGATCTGAAATCCCTCGTCGCCGGGGATCTGGAATTGGTCGAACGCGCCATTTCCCAGGTGTTGGCCCGGCGCCCGCCCCGCCTCACAGGAATCATCGATCATGTCAGCGAGTACCGTGGCAAACGATTCCGCCCGCTCCTGGCGCTGCTAACCGCCCGGGTGCTTGGATGTGATTTACCAGGTCGACTGGATCTGGCGGTGGCCATGGAAATGATGCACACGGCCTCGCTGGTCCATGACGACATCCTCGACAATGCCGAGACCCGCCGCCACATACCCACCGTGCACAGCCGGTGGGGCTGCCAATCCGCGGTCCTTCTGGGCGATTACCTTTTCAGTCATGCGTTTGTTTTGGCCGCAAAAGTGGGAGATTCCCAAGTCACCTTTGAAGTGGCGGAAACCGCCCGCAAGGTTTGCGAAGGGGAATTGAAGCAGAACCTGGAAGCGGGTAACTGGCTTTTGCCCGAATCGGATTACATGGAAATCATCGAAGGTAAAACGGCTGAGTTGATGGCTGCCTCCTGTCGTTTGATGGGTGTGTTTGCCCGTGCTGACAGTCAGACTTGCTCGGCGCTTGATACCTACGGAAGGTCCTTGGGCATGGCATTCCAGATGGCGGACGACCTTTTGGACCTGGAGGGAGATGAGGAGACCACCGGCAAGTCCCTCGGCACTGATCTGGAACAGGGGAAGGTCACCCTGCCCATCATCCACGCGCTTTGTAACGCCCAGCCGGCCCAAAAATCGGCTCTACTCGAGCTTTTAAAGGCTACCGGGGCCAAAAGCCGTTCCGCTCTTCGCAAACCCCTGGAAGCAACCGGCTCACTGGCTTACACCCGCCGGAAGGCCGAAGATTTTGTGGGAAACGCCCGCAGGGCCTTGGCATCCCTGCCAGAAAGTCCCTACCGTCAAGCCCTTTTGAACGCTGCGGACCGCGCCCTGCACCGCGCCTGCTAGCCAGTCGCCCCATACAACCCAAAGCCCCAGCCCACAGGTTCCACTTGACCACCCGGGGCAAGATTGGCACTTTGCTTTTGACATTGTTGGAAGGGGTTTCGAATTCCTTTGAATACATTTTTGTTATGGATGGGAAACGCCACGGGCACTTGCAAATCCTGGATATTGATCCGCCTTCAGCAAGGCTCGGCCCTACCTTCCGGCCCTGGCCGGAAAGGAGTGGCATGACATGGTTAAAGACCCGCCTAGGCCGGCTGTTTTTCTGGACAGGGATGGCGCGCTCATCGTGGAGGTTCACTACCTCAGTCAGGTCGAGCAGGTTCAATTACTGACAAATGTGGTGGAAGGCCTGCGCTTGTTGGAACGGTCCGGATTTGCCCTGGTGGTGGTCACCAACCAGGCGGGTGTTGCGCGCGGCTACTTTCCTGAAACCCAGGTCGATGTCATCCACCGCCATTTGGAGGATGAATTGGCCCGCCACGGCATCAGCATTACCTCCTGGAAATACTGCCCGCACCACCCCACCGAAGGGGAGGGAGCTTATCGGCTGGATTGTTCCTGCAGAAAACCGGCGCCGGGGATGCTGCTCGAGGCCGCCCGCGAGTTGAACCTGGATCTGCCCCGCAGCTTCATGATCGGCGACAAGCGCAGCGACCTGGAAGCAGGTAGCCGGGCAGGATGCCGGTCGGTTTTGGTGCGCACCGGCCATGGTGTCGCGGAGGAAGAATCAGTCCTGCCTGGCCTGCCTGGTTTTTTGGGAGTTTGCGATCATATGTTGGAGGCGGCCAGACTGGTTCTCCTGGCGGGCCAGCGCACCCTTCCATCTCCCTCACCCTTGATTCGCGCGGGCGCCTGAAGCCTCAAGGAATCGGAACAGTTCTCCATGGCACCCACAACCGATGTGGCGATCATAGGCGGGGGCATCGTTGGTTTGGCCACCGCGCTTTCCCTGGCCGAGGCCGGCTGCAACCGGATCACGGTATTGGAAGCCGAAGATGGCGTGGCCCGCCACCAAACGGGCAACAACAGCGGTGTCATCCACTCCGGCCTCTACTACAAACCGGGTAGTGAAAAAGCCCGCACCTGCGCAGAGGGGCGGGAACTCCTCTATCGTTTCTGCGCCGAACACGGCGTGGCCCACGAACGCTGCGGCAAGGTGGTGGTGGCGCTGGATGAGGGGCAGATACCCGCGCTGGACGAGTTGGAGCGGCGTGGAAAGGCCAACGGGCTTGCCGGCATCGAGCGGCTGGATTCGGACGGCCTTCGTCTGCGCGAACCCCATGTCGCCGGCATCGCCGGCCTGTTCGTCCCCCAAACCGGCATCGTGGACTACAAGGGAATGTGCCGCGTGATGGCGCGTCGCATCGAGGAGTTGGGTGGCGCGATCCGTTTCAACAGCCGGTTGGAGACCGTCCATTCGGACGGCCCTACCATGCGCCTTGGAACCCGATCCGGCGAACTGGAAACAAGACACCTGATCAATTGCGGCGGCCTGCAGTCGGACCGTGTCGCGTGGATGTGCGGCGTTGACCCGGGCGTTCGCATCGTCCCCTTTCGGGGCGAGTATTACGACCTTACCCCAGACGCCCACCACCTGGTGAAAAACCTGATCTACCCGGTTCCCGATCCCCGCTTCCCCTTTCTGGGAGTCCACTTCACCCGCATGGCCCTCGGGGGCGTGGAGGCGGGCCCCAACGCGGTCCTGGCCTTCAAGCGCGAGGGCTACAAATTTCTGGATATCTCCCTGCGGGACATGTTTGCTACCCTGTCATGGCCGGGCTTCTGGAAAATGGCCTGGCGCCACTGGGGAATGGCCCTTGGGGAATACCACCGAAGCTTGTCCAAGAAAGCCTTTCACAAGGCCCTGGCCCGTCTGGTGCCGGAATTGAAAATTGACCAAATCCAACGCTCCGGGGCGGGGGTCCGCGCACAGGCTATGGACCGTTCGGGCAAGCTGGTGGACGATTTCCACATCGTCGGTGCCTCCCGACAAATCCATGTGCTGAACGCCCCCTCCCCAGCCGCCACCGCTTGTCTGTCGATCGGCAAGACCATCGCGCGCAAGGCCGCAGGTGAATTCGGGCTACATTTGGCTATTGGCCCCTGAACCGGCCACCAGGCCAGGGTGGGCGAAAAAGTCAATTTTTCCCTATGATGGGGCATCGTTTGTTTGTGGTCCGGGGAGTGGCGTTTTTCGGCATGGCGGGCACCGAGGAAGAACTGATCCACCACGCCGCCATCCGGCCCGATGACCCCACGCCCCGGCTGGTCTATGCCGATTGGCTGGAAGAACGGGATCCCGAGCGGGCCGAACTGATCCGCCTTTCACCCCGATCGGATCCAGGCCACCAGGCCCGCGAGGAGGAACTTCTCAGGAAACGGGGCCACCAATGGGCCGGCCCCCTATCCAACCTGGCTCACACTTGGCAATTCCACGGGGGACTGGTCACCCGGGCCGAGGGTGGGGAAAACTTGCTGCTATCCGGCGACCACTGGACCAAACACGCTGTCCATCACCTGCGGCTGCACCTGGCCCCTGGCACACGCATGCCGGAAGGGCCCTCCTTGCCGACACACCTGCGGCGGTTGGAAATCGCCGGCAATGAGGGCGTGGCCCGTACCTGGCTGCCACGCCTTCGCTCCGCGCTTCCGGCCACCGTGGAACAACTCGTGCTGGAACGCTGCGGCCTCGACACCGAATCCACGCGCATGGCGGACCGGGCGGGCCTCTTCGCGCAACTGGTCCATCTGGAACTGCGCGACAATCGCATGTTTGGAGACAACGCCCTGCGGGCCCTGGCACAATCCTCCGCCAACCGGTTACGCTCGCTGACCATCCACCATGCCAACATCACACCGGTGGCTCTGGGAGAGTTGTTAGCCAACGCGCCATTCCCCCTTCTGGAGGAATTGCGCGTTGTCCTTCCAGCCTCCTTTCCAGCCGGTCCGGCCCTCCATGCCCTTTTCCCCAAATTCCAAACCGGCCCCTGGGCAGGGCAGTTACGCCACCTGGAACTTGCCGGATTGCCGCTGGGGGTGGATGGCCACCTCAGTTTGGCCCTCAATCGCGGCCTCCATTTGGAACGGTTGGGTCTGGCCCACGGCAGGGTGGCCACCGAAGGCCAGCACCTGCTTCAAGGAGGTGCCGGCGTGGAGGGCGTCCGGGAGCTCGACCTGTCCGGAAACGACTTGGAAACCCAGCATATCCAGTTGCTTGCCCGCTCAACCCACTGGGGCGCGCTGGAAAAACTCCATCTGGCCCGCAACCGGGTCACCGATGGCGGGATGAAGTCCTTGCTGGAAGAAGGCCCCATCGGCGGTCAACTGACCCGGCTGGACCTGTCCCGAAACCGGGTGGGTGGACCGGGGTTTATGGCCATATCCGCTTGCCCCAAGCTGCGATTTTTGGCGCTGGGGGGCAATTACCTCGGCCCTGAGGCGATTGAGGCATTGTGGGAAGAAGGCTCCTTACCGGCTCTGGAAGAAATCGATTTCTCCGCATCCCCCCTGGAGGAAAAGATCCTCCGCATTCTCCGGACCCGCCTCAAATCGGGCCTGAAAACCCTGGCCCTCAGTGACCATGCCGCTGGCATGTTGGCCAGCAAACCCTGCCCCGCGCTCGCAGGGCTCACCAAGGTGCGCTTGCTGGGAAAACCGGACTGGCGCCTGGCCCGAACCGTTTTCGAGCGCACAGGCGCCATGGAGGTCGAATTCATCGACGAGGGCCGGGCATGGCGGCGTAACCGCCACGCCCTGGAGACCCAGCTCAAGGCTTCGGGATGAAATTCAGCGTGTAATAGGCCTGCGGGTGCAGCAGCTTGCGGCCGGTTTTGGACAAAACCTCCGGGCAACTCAGGTCATGCAGGTGCCCCACCTGCAGTCCGTCCACCACAAGCCGCGCGCTCTTGCCATCGGCCGCCACGGTGACCGACTTCACTTTGGCCGTGGTCTGGTCCACCTCGGGGCTCCCGTAATCGGCGCGGTAGATGTAGGTGAAGGTTTTCAGCTTGTAGTTCTCCACCTTGCCCGCTGTTTCCGGGTCCACAGGTTCGGTGAAGGTCAGCTCGAAGCCGTCGGGTTTGGCCCGCATTTCATGGATTTCAAATGGCGTCTTCCCAGTCCAGACAAGTCGCTCCACGGAGAACGGCTTGGGCCCCTTTGAACCCCAACCGCGGTTGGTGCCACCAACCAGCATCGAGCCATCCGTTCCCTGACGCACCGGCACCACCCCCGAGCCGAAACCCTCCACAAACGGAAAGCAGGCCCCCTGGTAATAGCCGTTCACCTTTTCCAGATAGACCCGCATCAGCGTGCTGGCGGTCTGGTCCCCAACAAAAAGCTGCCCTTGGAACGGACCGAATTTGCCTTCTGCACCGTCGAACTCGATGCCGCTGGCGCTCTGCCCCATCTTGCCGTACGGGAACATCACCGCGGTGGGCACTAGTTCGGGAATGCGCGCGTATTCCGTCATCATCCGGCTGTTGGATTTGGGTTCGACCGGTTTCTTTCCCAAGTGCTTCGCCGCGGGATCCTCATACCACTTGAAACCGCCGGGATGGCCCACAAAGCCGCCTTCCTTCATCTGCTTCAGGCCGCAGGTGCCGTTCCACGGCCCCTGGTTGTCCGTGTAAAAGACATCCCCATCCTTGTTGAAGCCGACGCCTCCGGGGGAACGGACCCCGGAGGTGGTGGGCACAAACTTGCCCTCAGGGGTAACCTTCCCACCCCAGCCGCGGAACTTGCTGTCCGAGCCGAATGAACCGGTCAGGCACAGCGCCACCCAGATGTTGCCTTGCTTGTCAAAACGAGAACCCAAGGCGTATTCGTGGTAGTCGCCATTGATGTCCCACCCGGCGTCCACAACCTCGAACAGGTCGGCCTTGCCATCGCCATTGGTGTCCTTGATGCGGCTCACATCAGGCCGCTGGGTCACATACAGCCACCCATCCTTCCAGGCCAGGCCTAGCACCTCGTGCAGCCCGTGGGCGAATCGTGTGAACTTGGCGTTCTTCGGGTCCGGATCATAGGCGTTTTCAATCATCCAAATCTCGCCGCGGCGGGTCGACACGGCCACCCTGCCATCAGGGATGGTCTCAAACGCGCCAGCCTCAAGCACCTGACCGGCAGGCGTGGTGAAGGTGAGAATCTTGTAGAAATCCGATTCCTTCTCCACCTTGGGGGCGACCTTGGCGGATTCCTCCCCCTTTTTGTCACCATCCTTGGCCACAGGCGGCTGGGCAAAGGTAACCACCGATGCCAGAGTCATTCCCAAAAAGGCGGCCGCCCCGCCCCGCGTCCATGCGGCCCATCTGCTGTATCCGTTCATCGTCCTCTCCCGGTCGTTTCCAGAATATTTCGAGTGGGTGGTTTAGCTGCGCCCTTACCAGGCATATTCCACGATGTTGGCCCCCTCCTTCAGGGGGAGCAGCAACTCCTTCTTGTCGCCCTCGCCGCGCTCCACCAATCCCGCGGACCTGATTTTCAGGCCATCCATTTCGAAGGTGTCGGCCCCTTTCTTCTCCAGCTTGCCAAAGGCCACGCGCAGAAAAGCCCCGTCAGGTGACTGGACATTCACAACCCGGCTGAACCCCTTGCGGGAATCGCCCAAGGGAGTGAAGGCATCCTCCACCTTGGTTCCTCCCTCGCTATACAGGAAAACAGGTCGTCCCTTGTCAGCCAATCGATACCCATTGAACTTCCACCCAGCCTCCCGTGAGGTCTGGTTCGGCCAAGCATCGGCCGCATCTTTCAGCCGGGCGATTCCAAACCCCTTCGAAAAGCTGACCACCGCATCCCCCAGCGGACCTTCAAAGCCCACCCCTCGGTCCGTCCAGTGCTTGGCGGCGTCCATGAACTGATCCTGCCACACCAGCGCCAACCTCAATTCGTTGGCGTCGAAAGCGAGGTTCACTTTCTCGGGGTAGCCCACGCCAATTCCCCGGGCACCTGCCCCCTCGATGAAATTGCGGTAAATCACCGGTTCGGTTGTCGCGGTCAGCAGCATCGACTGTTTCTGCAACCCCAATGGCGGCCGGGCCTTGTTCCCATCGGATAGGTAAACCCACATCGCCTCGATTTGCTGGCGGGCCGTGCCATCCAGGACATCATCCAAAATGCTCTTTCCATCACGGAAAGCGGTGGGCATACGGGTTCCCGGTCGTATCTCCTGCGGCCGGTCCACATAGGCGTGGAACCAGTCCCTTTCAAGCCGTGTGGTCATCAGCGTCATATCGATGCCTTGCACCCCTTCGGCCCGGTTGCCGTTGAAGGTGTGGCACTTGATGCAGCCAAATGCCGTCGATCCGCTCAGCATGCGGCCCACCGACTTTAGCTTGGCCGGCTGTTCCTTCTCCAGAACCACCGGCACCGTCGGCAGCTTGTCAGCCTCCTTCAGGTCAGCCACCAGATGCTTGGCAGCGGCACCAAAGCCAGGCATGCGGGTCAGCATGTATGGTCTGTCTTTAGCGCCGTTGGCCAAAATCTTCTCCAGATACGGAACCCTGAGCTTGGCCCCGGTGAGGAACAACCACGGTGGCACGCGTGCCTCATCGCCCATCTCGGGCTGGGTGGTTTTGAACAGGCTGTTGAATTCCTCGATGGGCCCTCCCTCCTTGCCCCGTTGATGGCATGCGAGGCAATTCAAGGTGGCCATGGTCTCGCGAATGCGTCCCTCGGCATCGGAAGGCCCCTTGGGACTGGTTAGGGCAGCCTCCAGTGCCTTCTTCTGCACCGAACTGAGACTGTAGTTGGGCAACCAGTCGGCCGGCTTGTCCGCCAGACAGCCTCCGGTTTTGATCTCACCCACTGGTTTCGCCAGGTTTGCGGCCAATTGCGAGACAACATCCTTTCCACCCTCGTTCATCCGATGGCAGTTGGCACATCCGAGGTTGGCGAAGAGCTTCCTACCCTTGAAAACCTTCGCCTCGTCGACAACCAAATTATCCGGATCATTGGGATCCTTGGCGTCGCGGGCAGCCTTCAAAGCGCCCTCGCTTTCCACCAGGACGGTCTCAAGGGCCAGGCTTCCCATCCCTCCACCACGGACTTCCGCCTCCAGCTCCCATTCGCCACCCCCCTGGAAATAGTGCACCTCCACGGCATGAATGCCGGCCGAGAGTTGCACCTGCCCGGAAGCGGACTGCTTGGGGTGGACGCCGTCCACGGCAACCACTTTTTGCCCATCCACCCAAACGGCGGAACCATCGTCACTGGCCACCGTGAAGGTGTAACGACCCGCCTTTTCAGCTTGAAACACTCCCTTGAAGCGCATGGCGAAATTGTTCTTGCGGGTGGCCACACCCAGATCCAGCCCCTTGCAGGTGCCGGATTTGGCCGGGGTCAGCTTGCTGAAATCGGGCAATTTATCCCATTCGCCTTCGTAGTAGTCGAATCGGATGGGTAACGCGCCGCCGACGCCCGGTATTTTTTGCTCGCCCAGCAAATAATTGGCCACTTCGCGTGGTTGGTTTCCGGTCAGCAGGGAGGGCATGCGCCCACCCGGGCGAATTTCATGGGGATTTGCCAGAAAAGCCGACAAAGCATTCAGGCTGTATTTGGCCGCCAAATCCGGCAGTGGCACACCCCCCGCCGGCAACTGTGTTTGTTTCCTATTGGCATCCAATTTCCCGTGACAGGAAGCACATCCCAAATTCTCGAAGTGACTCTTGCCCTGCGCCCCGGCCCTGGCATCGATCGGCGCATGCTTGGGTTTGCCGGTCGTGGCCAAATAGTGCACAAGCAGATCCACCTTCTCGGCGCTGTCGGCGCCCCCCAAAAGGTGCGGCATCGTGGTGCCCGGCTTGGCCTTTTGGGGATCAGCCAAATACTGCTTCAGCCAGCTCACCCTTACCCGCGTACCCACCTGGCTCAGATCAGGCCCATTTTTGGCCCCAGAGGCTGGCAGGTCTGGCGTGTTATGGCAGCGCACGCAGTTCAACTCGGTGAGCAGGATACGCCCGCCCTGGGCGGGGTTTTCCCCTTTGCCATGAAAACGATCAAAACCGGCAACCCGAGGCGGGGTGGCCATCGCATTTCCACTGAATAACAATGCGGTGGAAAACGCCGCCAACAGATGCAAACGCATGCCAATTCCTCAAATCACAAACAGGCGAATCAATCCGGACGGCTCCCGCTCGGGAACCAAAGGAGGGCAATTCAATGAGCTAGCAGTTTACCCGCAATGGCCAGCCACACAAGCATCAGTCGGTAGTTTCATTACCTGCCCCACCAGATTCGCGAAAATCGGGGTTTCATAAGCCCGGGTTTGGTAAACCAAAGGAATGTCTTTTTCGGGCTGGCAATGTTTTCAAACCAAGGACCAAATCCATGTGCCTGCGTCCGTTGACTCTGCTTGCCATCTTGGTGGCCTGGGCTTGCCCAGCCATGGCCCAGGTGGATCCTTCCAAACTCACCATCGATCGCATTTTCCACAACGGCGATTTCAGGGCCGGCTTCGAGCGCTCACCCCGCTGGCTCGATGCCACCACCGCCACACAGTTGGAACCTAGCGTCAATCACAAGGGGTTCCATGACCTGATCCGCATCAACCCGGTCACGGGCGAAAAATCCACGCTGGTGCCCGCCGAAAAGCTGGTGCCAACCGGCGCCAAAGATCCCTTGCGGGTGGCCGGCTACGGTTTCTCCAGGGGCCAAACCCACCTCTTGGTGTTCACCAACACCGTGAAGGTTTGGCGGCAGGACACCCGGGGAGACTACTGGGTGCTGGAGATCGCCTCCGGAAAACTCAACCGGTTGGGCGGTAACGCCAAGCCGTCCACGCTCATGTTCGCCAAATTCTCACCCGACGGCCAAACGGTCGGCTATGTGCGCGACAACAACCTGTGGGTTGAGAAGGTTTCCGGCGGGGGCCAACCCGTACCCCTCACCCAGGATGGGAAAGTGGGGGGTGATGACGAGGTCGTCAATGGCACCTTCGATTGGGTCTATGAGGAAGAATTCGACTGCCGCGACGGTTGGCGCTGGAACCCCGACAGCAAGTCCATCGCCTATTGGCAACTGGATACCCGCGGCGTGCCCCGCTTCACCCTGGTGAACCAGACCGAGGGTAAGTACCAGAAACTCTCCACCTTCGCCTATCCCAAGACCGGCGAGCAAAACTCGCTCTGCCGCATCGGCGTGGTCGCCGTCGAGGGGGGGCCCACCACCTGGATGAAAGTCCCCGGCGATACCCGCACCGAGGGCTACATCCCGCGCATGGAATGGGTAAAAACCGGCAAGCAGGTCATCCTCACCCACCTCAATCGTTTGCAGAACACCTGCCAGGTCTTGCTGGCTGACCCGCGAACCGGTGTGGTGAAATCCGTTTTTGAAGACCGCGACGAAGCATGGGTGGACGCCGCGGATGAGTCGATGGAATTCCTGGAGGATGGTATCCATTTCACCTGGATCAGCGAGCGCGATGGCTGGCGTCACCTGTACCTGGTCAACTCGCAAACCGGTGCCATCCGCCAGGTGACCCGGGGCGCGTTCGATACCAAGGCGGTGCTGAAGGTGGATGAAAAGGCAGGCTTGGTCTACTTCACAGCCTCACCCGGAAGGCCCACCGAACAATACCTTTACCGCATGCCGCTGAACCCGCCCGATAGCTTCGTTTCCCCCAAACGCCTTACACCGCCGGATCGGACTGGCTGGAACGACTATGTCCTCAACGACAAGGGCGACCAGGCCGTGTGGACCCATTCAGCTTTTGGTGTGCCACCCACCTCCTCCTTGATCGATGCGAGGAATCATCGTGTCCTTAAGGTGGTCAATGATAACGCCAAGCTTCGGGAAACACTGGCCAAGGTCGCCCGGTCTCCGGTCGAATGGTTCCAGGTGGATATCGGCGACGGTTTCACCATGGATGGATGGCTGATCAAGCCCCCCCACTTTGATCCGGCCAAAAAATATCCCATCCTGTTTCATGTGTACGGCGAGCCCGCCGGCCAGACGGTGGCTGACAAGTGGGGTGGCAACAACTACTTGTGGCACCTGTACCTGGCCCAGCAGGGCTACCTCGTGGCCAGCATGGACAATCGCGGCACCAAAACACCCAAGGGCCGCGCCTGGCGGAAGAGCATTTACCGAAAGATCGGCGTCCACGCCTCGGCCGACCAGGCCAAGGGAGCGCGCGAATTGCTGAAACGCCCCTACATCGACCCGGCACGCGTTGCCGTGTGGGGCTGGAGCGGAGGCGGTTCCATGACCTTGAACCTGTTGTTCCGCCATCCGGAGATCTACTCCACCGGCATGTCCGTGGCCCCGGTGCCCGATATGAACCTGTACGACACGATTTACCAGGAGCGTTACATGGGGCTGCCCGGCCCCAACTCGGAAGACTACAAAAACGGTTCTCCCATCAACTTCGCCCGAGGGCTGAAAGGCAATTTGCTGCTGGTGCACGGCACCGGCGATGACAATGTCCATTACCAGGGGGTGGAAAAACTAATGGAGGTCCTGGTTGCGGAAAACAAGCCGTTCAGCCTGATGGCCTACCCCAACCGTTCCCACTCCATCAGCGAGGGCAAGGGCACCAGCCGGCACCTGTACTCCCTGCTCAGCCGTTTTCTGATGGAGAAGATGCCGCCCAATTAAACCGACCACAGGTTTGCCAAGGTGGCAATCAGCCAATCACGGACTAGCCGGCAAGGTTTGGCCCTGGTTGGTGAAAAACTTGTCCCCATGGGGCCCTTTCTTACCGTTCAGGGTGGCCTCGGGTATTTCCGGACCACCCGCCCACGGCTCCATTAGTCCCACCGGGGCATCCACCAGCATGCCCCATTTGCGGTCCCGGGAAGGGACCAGCACATAAGCCGAGTAATCCATGCCCCCCGGTCCTGTGGTGGACGGCCCGAACGGGCAACGGTAAATGCGGGGTTTCGCCACAAACGCCTGCGGAGCCGAAGCTAGTGAGGTGTCAGGCTTCAGGCTGGAATACAGGTTCCCCTGCTCCAAAAAAGGCAGCAACTCAATCGCCCAACCACCGATCAATCCGGGTTTGGCAGGCAGGGGAATCCGTTTGTTTCCATCGCGGTACTCGGCCAAGGCCAAGCCCATCTGACGCAAGTTATTCATGCAAACCGCGTCATTGGCGCGGCGGTAGGCCCGTCCTATCGCAGGCATCATCAGCCCCATAAGGGTGCCGATGATGGCAAGGACGATCAGCATCTCCAGCAAGGTCAAAGCCGGCCGAAACGGCCTCACGGCAGGTTCACCATTTCCCCGCCGGCCCGCGTGATGAGCGGCTTCCATTGGTCAGCCGTGTAGGTCCGGGGGACCCGCTTCACCGAGCCGTCCGCCATCAACACATTGACAGTTTGTTGGGTTCCCAGGCCCAGCTTGGGGAAATCATACCCGGGGGCAACCCAAAGTTCCTCGGGTTTGGTCCATTCCACGGCCTCGGTGGCCTCGGCAATCACCGCGGTGGCGGAGGTCCCGTCGCTGATCTCGCCAAGCCGGACTTTTTTGTACAGCTCCATGGCGCACCCCGGCCCCACGAAGGCCCTCATGCAGGTTTTGTATCCAGGCTCACTGCCGAATTGCTTGGGCATGTACTGGAGAAGTTCCTTGTTGTTGGGGCTGTCCCACGGTTCATCCAGCTTGAACTTTTTGAACAGGTTGTCCTGCTCCAGCGCCGGAAGGATGGCCACACGCCAGCTCAAAAGCGGCTTGCCAGTAGGATCACAAATCGCCCCCATTGGAAAAGTCTGCCCATCCGGCTCTGTGTTCATCAGGGCCAGGGCCACTTGTTTCAGTTCCGCCTGTCCTACACCGCGCTGTGCGGCGTTGCGGACTGCCTGCACGGTACCACCAGAGCCACCCGACGAGGCGCCTGAAACAAATCCACCCCCGGGTCCAGGCCTAGGGGCTGGATTGGCTACACCCGAAGGAGGTGTGCCACCGATGGCAGGCTTCACGCCGCCAGCCGGGGTTCCGCCAGGGGTCGGCCGGCCAGGTTGGCCACCCCCCGGACCGGCCGGCAAAACAGATTTGATCCGCGACCCCTTCAAGCTGAAGGATTGCTTCACCGCATTTCCTTCCTGGACCGGCTTGAGTTGACCCAGCAGATCATTCACCAATCCCAGCGCCTTGCCCTGCTGGCCAAACGCCAGGGAGGCTGCGGTGATCGCTGCTTTGTTCTGGAAGGTATTCAGTTCCGCCGCACCTTTTTTGGCTGACGCCAAGGCTTCTTTTGCTTTTGCGTCGTCGGCAAAATCAGCCGTGAGGGTCAAAGCCAAATCCTCGGTGGTCTTTCCAACCAGGGTGAGCCCCTGCAGGTTGTCCACCAAAGGTTTCAGGTAGGCGTAGTTGGGGGGCAGATTCGCCGAAGGATTTTGCGCCGGCAGACCAGGCACCTCCTTGGCTGACACAAGGACCAGGTGGTTTTCCGGATCTGACAATAGCCCCTTTAGCTTGGTTACCTGGCTGTTGCCACTACCCGAGGGCATGTCCAGGAACTTTTCCAGCCCCTTTGCGCTGGACATCAATGCCACCTTGCCGCCCGGGCAGAGGTGCATTTTCATCCCACCACCGATTTCAAAGGTGGAACCCGGGGCATTGCCTACCGGGCTGCCCTTGGTCATTCCAGTGGGAGGGCTGGTTCCCCAGTCTTGGCTGGAATTGAAAGCGACAACAATTCCGAGAAAATCCGGAAATCCGCCAGCCCCAGGCATCATCCCAGGCCCACCCATGCCGGGTCCTCCCATGCCGGGAGGGCCACCCATGCCCCGTGCCCCCATTCCGGGAGGTCCACCCATACCAGGCCCACCCATGCCTGGAGGACCGCCCATACCCGGCTGACCGGGGGAACCCGGAGGACCGCCAGGCCCGCCTTGGTTTCCGTAGGCCCCCGCAGGCACACCCGGATTGCCTCCGGGAGGCAGGAAAGCACCACCAATTTGGGCCACCATCACCCCATTTGCTTGGCTTTGATCCTCGTCTTCAGGTTCCACGGTTTGGCTGATGAAAACCAACCCGTCACCCCTTGGCTTTTGCTGGCCACGGCCTGGTGGCACTCCCATGCCGGGGCGATTGGGGCCACCCGGCATCATCCCGGGGCCACCTGGCATCATTCCCGGCCCTCCCGGCATCATCCCGGGTCCGCCTGGCGCGCCTCCTCCGTTCATCCCTGCGGGAGGTTGCATCGCCGCCAATTCCTTGGTGTTGAAGATAAGGTGCACCCGCTCCACCTGTTTGGGGTCGATTCCGCTTTGGGCCTTTACCAGTTCCAAATTGGCCCCGGCTACCTGAAGGAGGTTGGTGGTCAGAGGAGATTTCAGCATGCCCCCCACTTGGCAACTCAGGATGGCCACGGAGTCCGAAGGGATAAATATCGATTCATCGGTGACCAGGCTGGGGCTGATCGCCGCGGCAATGGTTCCCGGCTTGGGACCGGTTCCGGTTCCTCCGCCAGCCCCCCCTCCACCCGCAACCTGGTTGGGTTCAGCATCCCCACCCCCGAAGAAGTGGAATTTTTTGTTGGCCTGCCAGAGGATCAAGGGAACGATGATGACCAAACCCAGGAGGGTGCCACCAAGTTTCAAATAGAAATCGTTCGAGTCTTCTCTGGCTTTTTTCTTTTTCTTCTTGGCTTTGATGACCGGAATGTCATCTTCCTTGGCGGGAACAGGAGGCGGCTTGCGAACGCCAGAATCGCCCTTGCCCGCCACCGCCCCGGGCTTCCGCACCCCTGAATCACCTTTTCCAGCCTGGGGTTGAGCCGGCCTTGCACCGCTGGCCGTACCTGGCGGCTTGGGAATGCTGGTGCCGCTTTTTGGCTTGGGCGGCGGGGCTCCGCCGGAGGCACCGTTTGCCAGCACCGGGATTTCAACCGGTTGCTTGCAGTCAGGGCAGCGCACTTTCTTGCCCGCCAAATCATCCGGGGCCACTATTTCCCGGCCACAGTCGCAGAAAACTTCAATGGGCATAAGACACCCCTGGCTTTGGATCTGATGGGGGCAGGTGAAAAAGGGACCGAATAACCTGCTATCAGAAATAGACTACATCAGACCACACTGTGGGTACAACCAGACTGCCTGACTTTGAAATGGCCTCTAAATTCCGCCAAAAAACAATGATCTCAGGCTCTGTGCCCCGATTAATGCTCATGGTAAGTTAGTCCTGGGTCCCGCGAACCAGGAATTCCGCATGCCCGCCTCACTCCTGTGGCTGGTTTTTTCCCTTCCGGGTCAGCCACCCTCCGGCGCCGCCATCCAACCGCCTGATTTCCAGCGGGAAGTTCTTCCCATCCTGCGTGACAATTGCTTCAAATGCCACAGCCACCAAGCTGGCAAAAACAAGGGGGGCGTGGTTCTGGACAGCAGGGCCGCCTTGCGTGAGCCAGGAGACTCCGGCCACAAACCGATCGAGGTATTCCTTTCGGCGATTCGGCGGGAAAAACCCATAGCAGCCATGCCCCCGGGCAAGCCGCTGGATAAAGGCCAGATCGCCACTTTGACCCGCTGGGTGGAGGCAGGCACACCTTGGCCTGGCACCGATCAAAAATCCGGCCTTCCAGCCCGCGCCAAAGGACAGGTTAGCCAGGAAGATCGCCAATGGTGGGCGGTCCAGCCGCTGAAAACGGGAAATCTGAATGCAAGCCTGGATCAATTCATCCAGGAACGCCTGAAAAAAGAACAGCTCGCGCCGGCCCCGCAAGCCCCACCGGCGGATTGGTTGCGGCGGGTCACCTACGACCTCACAGGCCTGCCCCCTGAACCGGAACAGGTACTGGACTTTGTGAAAAACCCCAGCGCCGAGGTCCGATCAAGGGTGGTGGATCGCCTGCTTTCCACCCCAGCCTTTGGGGAAAAATGGGCCCGCCTATGGCTGGACCTGGTCCGCTACGCCGATTCCGACGGTTACCGCGCCGATGCGTTTCGGCCGGACGCCTGGCGTTACCGGGACTGGGTGGTGCAGTCATTCCATGACGATATGCCCTACGACCGGTTTATCCGCCTGCAACTCGCCGCGGACGAACTGGAACCGGGCAACCTGTCCCATGCCAGGGCCCTAGGCTACCTGCGGCTTGGAATCTACGAATACAACCAGCGGGATGCCGCCGGCCAGTGGGACACCATTCTCGATGAAATCACCGATGTCACCGGTGACGCGGTGCTGGGCCTCGGCCTGGCATGCGCCCGCTGCCACGATCACAAATTCGATCCCATCCCTCAACGCGACTACCACGCCCTGCGGGCCTACTTCACGGCGTTGAGTTGGCCGGAACAGGTTCCCGCCGCTCCAAAGTCCCAAACGGACGAATTTGAAACCGCCCTGGAAAATTGGCGGCTGGCCAATGCCGACAAATTGGCCAAGCTGGCCCAGATGGAGGAATTTGCCCGCAACAAGGCCCGAGATGGCGCCATTGAAAAATTCCCCCCTGAAATCCAGAAATTATTGCAATCAAACCCCGCAACCCTGGGTCCCCGCGACCGCCAGGTGAGGGACTTGGCCTGGCGCCAGGTGGACTACGAGTACGAACACCTAGAAAACCATTTTCCAGCCGGGGACAAACGCGAAACCTGGCGCAATCTGAAGCTGGAACTGGATGCTTCCAGGCCAAAGGCTCCACCCATGATGATGGTGGCTGCCGATGTGGGCCCCGAGGCTCCGCCCAGCGGTTTCAAACAACGCGGCAAGGTCGAGATGGTGCAACCTGGCGTCCCGGCCCTTTTGGACCGCCTGGCGCCCCGGGAAATCACACCTCGCCCCCAAAGCACCGGACGCCGGGCCGCGCTGGCGGCATGGCTAACCCGGCCGGACCACCCCCTCACCGCCCGTGTGTGGGTCAACCGCGTCTGGGCCTCCCTGTTCGGCACTGGCTTGGTCGCCACCACCTCCGACTTTGGCACCTTGGGCGAAAGGCCCAGCCACCCGGAACTGCTTGACCAAATGGCCGCCAGCTTCGTCCAGGACGGCTGGCGCCTGAAGCCACTGGTCCGCAAGATCGTCCTCTCCGACGCCTACGGGCGTTCCAGCAACCATCCCGGGGAAGCCATCTGCAAGCAAAAAGATCCGGAAAATCGCCTGTTGTGGCGCGGCCCGTTCCGCCGACTCACCGCCGAGGAGATCCGCGATTCCATGCTGGCCGCCTCAGGCCTGCTCGACCGCACCGTTGGCGGTCCAACCGTTGAGCCCGCCAAAAACCGCCGGAGCCTCTACCTGCCAGCCCGTCGCAATGCCCGAGACCAGATGCTGGCTTCATTCGATGCGGCCGATGGAGTCATCAGCACCCCCCTTCGGCAGAACACTGTCACCGTGGTCCAAACACTGCTCCTCGCCAACGGGCCACTCACTCGTCAATCCGCCTCCGCCTTGGCCAAGCGGGCATCAAACGACCAACAAACAAGCCATCAGGCCGCATCACTGGTGCTCTTGGCCCTGGGCCGCCCCGCCACCTTGGAGGAACTGAAAGCCGGTCGGGACACCCCCGACGGTCCGGCGGCCCTGGAGGATTTGGCCGCCGCCCTGCTGCAATCCAACGCATTCCTTTACCTGGATTGACCCCATGAGCCCCGAATCGTCAACCGCTGGATATCTCCACCGCCGGCGCTGGCTGTGGGATGCCGGCTTGGGTTTTGGCGCTTTGGCATCGGCGGCCTTGGCTGCCCCCTCCGGATTCACCCGGGATCTGGCGGCAGTTTCTGCCCCCTTGAGTCACCTGAAACCCCGGGCCAAACGGGTGATCTTTCTGTTCATGGAAGGCGGGCCCAGCCACCTCGACCTGCTGGATCCCAAACCCCTGCTCAATCAGTTGGCCGGCAAAAAATTGCCGGCAAGTTTCGGCACGCCGGTCACCTCGATGGGAACCGCCGAGGCGCCCCTGCTGGAATGCAAACGGAAATGGAGTCGCCACGGCAAGGGAGGGCTTTGGTTCAGCGACTGGATCCCCCACATGGCCCAACGGGCCGATGACCTGCTGGTTTTGCGTGGGCTCTGGTGCGATGCGATCAACCATTCCGCCGGCGTGTGCCAGATGAACACCGGTTCCCCCCTCGCGGGAAGGCCTTCCCTGGGTGCCTGGACCTTGTACGGTCTGGGAAGCGAAGCGGATAATCTGCCCGGCTATGTGGTGCTGACCGATGGATCCGCGGCGGTGACCAACGGACCGCGCAACTGGGGCGCGGGCTTCATGCCCAGCCTGTATCAGGGCACCAAACTGGAAAACGGTCCCAAACCTCTGCCCGGCCTAGAACCAGACCCCGCTATCACACCCGACCAGTCCACTCGTCGGCGGCGCCTGCTCGCCGGCCTGAACCAGGCCCACCTCCAGGCCCGCGCGGAAAAGGATGAATTGGCTGCCCGCATCGCCAGCCAGGAATTGGCCTACCGTCTGCAGGCCGAAGCCCCCGAGGCCGTCGACCTGGCCGGGGAAACCGAAGCCACCAAAAGGCTCTACGGTATCGATCGCAAAACCACCGCGAACTTTGGAAAGATGTGTCTGCTCGCCCGCCGTCTGGCGGAGCGCGGGGTTCGTTTCATCCAGCTCTACTCCGGGGCAGGCAGTCGCTGGGATGCCCACGCCAACATCGAAAAAAACCACGAGATCATGTGCGCCGGAGTGGACCTGCCCATCGCCGGGCTGCTGACCGACCTGAAACAAAGGGGCCTGCTGGACGACACACTGGTCATATGGGGCGGCGAGTTTGGTCGCACCCCCATGAGCGAGAAAGGCGATGGCCGCGACCACAATCCCTGGGGCTTCAGCATGTGGATGGCTGGCGCCGGCCTGAAGGGCGGCCGAACCGTTGGTGAAACCGACGAACTGGGCCTGCGGGCAATCAACGACAACCGCATGCATGTGCGCGACCTGCACGCCACCATCCTGCACCTGCTGGGCCTCGATCACACCCGCGTCATCTTCCGCCACAAGGGCCGGCCCGAACGGCCCACCATCAACGAGGGGGAAGTCAATCAGGCTGTTTTGACCTGACCCGTTTCCCAAACCAACTCTGCTGGGCCGGGCCCAATCGGTCTAAATCCAAGGCCTGATACCCTGGCACAAAGCCCTCCATGACAAAAAGTGATTTCATTCTGCTTCTTGGCTTTTTTTGTGAGCCTTCAACCATCTTCCCTGATCCACGCCTACCGTTTACGCCTTGAACATTGCCACGCCTCTGGGCGTAAACCTGCCGAGGAGAAAGTCATTCTCCTTGTGGTCAGGTCCCCGAAAGTAAATAATGAAAGCCCTGCCCCACTGAGGCTCCAGCATGCCTTTTCTTGCCGTTTTGATTTGGGCCCTGCCCGCGTCCGAGGTTGCCCCCGACTTCTCCCGTGACATTCAGCCCATTTTCCAAAAGCGCTGCGCCGAATGCCACACGGCCAAGGCTCGGGGCGGCTTGCGACTGGATCAACCCAAAAACCTGTTCGGCGGGAGCGAATCTGGCCCGGTGGTGATCGCCGGCAAACCGGCGGACAGCCTTCTGATCCGAAAGGTCACCAGCAAGGATCCCGGCGAACGCATGCCCCCCGAGGGGGAGTCGCTCAGCCCCGGGGAAGTGGATCTGTTGAGGGCTTGGGTCGCCGCCGGCGCCAAAATTCCAGCCATGGAAGAAAAGGAAAACTGGTGGGCCTTCCAACCCCTGGCCAAACCTTCCATTCCCGCCGGACAGCAGCCGATCGATTTTCTAATCCGCCAGAGGTTAAAAGCCAAGGGGTGGGACCTTTCCGCTCCAGCCGCCAAAACCGCGCTGCTGCGCCGGGTGACCTACGATATCACCGGCCTTCCACCCTCGGTGGATGAGATCCGTCGTTTTCTGGAAGACAACTCTTCCGAAGCCTACGAGCGCGTGGTCGATAGGTTGCTCGCCAGTTCCGCGTACGGCGAACGATGGGCCAGGCTATGGCTTGACCTGGTCCACTACGCCGACACCCACGGGTACGACAAGGACAAGCTCCGAACGAACGCCTGGCCCTACCGTGACCACCTGATCCGGGCCCTCAACAGTGACATGCCCTTCGACCGGTTCGCGCGCGAACAAATCGCCGGAGACATCCTTTACCCGGGCGACCCGGGGGCGATCGAGGCGCTGGGCATGCTCGCAGCCGGCCCGTGGGATTTCATAGGCCATGCCGAGGTGCCGGAAACAAAGATCGATGGCAAGGTCGCCCGGCATCTCGATCGCGACGACATGGTGGGCACCGTGCTGACCACGTTCCTGGGCCTCACCGTGCAGTGCGCCCAATGCCACAACCACAAGTTCGACCCCATCAGCCAGGAGGAGTACTACAGGCTGCAGGCTGTCTTCGCGGCCATCGATCGTGCCGACCGGCCCTACTTCCAGGATCCGGCCATCGCCCAAAAGGATGCCGACCTGCGCCAACAGATTGAGGCGGTCCAATCAGCTCTGAAAACCATCGACGGCCGCAGGAACAAGGGAGTGGATGCGGAAATCAGGGAGGCGCGCAACCGGTTGCAATCCCTCCAGAAATCCGGTCGTTCCCCGGCGCCCGAATACGGCTGGCATAGCCCCATTGAAAACAAGGCGACTGCCCAACACTGGGTCCAGGTGGACCTCGGTTTATCCCTGAAATTCTCAAATGTAGTGCTCGAGCCATGCTGGGACGACTTCGCCGGCATCGGGGCGGGCTTCGGCTTTCCGGTCCGCTGGAAACTGGAGGGGAGCGACAGCCCGGAATTCAAAAACCCGTTTTTGCTGTTTGAACAAAAAAACGATTTCCCCAATCCCGGAATCCTTCCGGTCACCCTGCCGGCAAACGCCCAGGCCCGGTTAGTCCGCCTGACAATCACACGCCTGGCCCCTAGGCAAAACGATTTCATCGCCGCCGTCGCGGAAATGCGAATCGAGGACGCCAGCGGCCGTAATCTTGCACTGGGCAAGCCAGTCACCGCCAGCGGCAGCATCGAGGGGCCGCCCCGCTGGCGGGCCAGCAACCTGACGGACGGCATCCACCACGCGGGCAAGCCAGCCTCCCCCGAATCTTTGGCGCGCCTTCAATCCCGCCTGGAGGCCCTCGAACTTCAGGTCCTGACCGAGGCCGACCGCAAGGCGCGCCAGTCTGCCCAGGCCAAACTCGACCAATTAGTGGCCGAGAGGGCCCGGTTGCCCAAGCCATCCATGGTTTACTGCGGCACGGTATACCAGGGTGGTGGGGCCTTCACGGGCACGGGCGGCAAACCGCGCCCCATCAGCGTGCTCAGGCGCGGCAATGTCACTCAACCGGGTAACCCGGTGACGCCTGGCGCGCTATCGCTGCTGAACCATGCGCCGGCCCGTTTCAACCTGGACCCGGCGGCCCCTGAGGGCGAACGCCGGGCGGCGCTAGCCAACTGGATAGCCCACCCCGACAACCCGCTGTTCTGGCGGGTGATGGCCAACCGGGTGTGGCGTTGGCACATGGGCCGCGGCCTGGTGGAAACGCCCAGCGATTTCGGCAGGCAGGGCCAACCCTGCACCCACCCCGAATTGCTCGACCATCTGGCCCTATTTTTGCGGGATAACCGGGGCTCCCTCAAGGCACTGCATCGCCATATCGTCACCAGCGCCACCTACCGGCAATCGTCCGACACCATTGCCGAGCGCGCGCAAACCGATGCCGACAACAGCATGTTTTGGCGCGCAAACCGCCAAAAGCTCGACAGCGAGCAACTGCGCGACACCATGCTCCTGCTGGCTGGAAAGCTCGACCGCGCCATGTACGGCCCCGGCTTCATGGACTTTGTCATCGAGAAACCCGAACACTCACCCCACTACCAATATCACCTCCACGATCCGGAAGATCCCAAAAGCCACCGCCGCACGGTGTATCGCTTTGTGGTCCGTAGCCAGCAGCAACCGTTCCTCACCTGCCTAGACTGCGCCGATGCGTCCATGCTGGTGGACCGGCGCAACGAAAGCATCACCCCCCAGCAAGCTTTGGCGCTGTTGAACAACCGTTTCGCCCTGGTGATGGCGAAACATTTTGGCGGTCGCATCGACAGTTTGACCGGTTCTCCGAAGGAGAAGGTCCGGTTGGTAGTCCTCGAATCCCTTGGTCGCCAGGCCACCGATGAGGAAATCCCGCTCCTAACCGAACTGCTGGCCCGGGAAGGGCCGGCCGCCTTGTCCCGCCTGCTTTTCAACCTGAACGAATTCACCTATCTCGACTGAGGCCACCATGCTCGACCGCAGACATTGGCTTTGGCACGCGGGCGGGGGACTGGGCGGCATCGCCTTGGCCTCGCTGTTGCAGCGCGAAAGCCGGGCCGCGGATCTTGCCCCCCGCAAGCCGGGCCCGATGATCCGGCCGAAGGCGAAGCGGGTGGTCCAGTTTTTCATGGCGGGCGCCGCCAGCCACATCGACCTGTTCGACCACAAGCCCGAGTTGGAAAAGCGCCACGGCCAACCCTCCGATTTCGGCGAGAAAGTCGAGACATTCCAGGATGGCCTAGGCCCCTGGCTGAAGCCCGTCTGGAAATTCAAGCCATTTGGCCAATGCGGCAAGCTGCTCTCCGAACCGGTCGCCTCGCTGGGCGATGTGGTCGACCAAATGGCCTTCATCCACAACATGACCGGCAAGACCGGGGTGCACAGCCAGGCCACTTACCTCCAGGCGACCGGGTTCCAAAATCCTGGCTTCCCCGGCATGGGCGCCTGGGTCAGCTACGGTTTGGGCAGCCTGAACGACAACCTGCCCACCTTTGTGGTGCTGCCCGACCATCGCGGTTATCCCAGCAACGGCCCCAAGAATTGGGACAGCGCCTTTTTGCCCGCCAACCACCAGGGAGTGGTGCTGCGCCTCCACCAGGATCAGCCACTGGACAACCTGTTCCCCGACCCTGCCGCCGGTTTCAAGCCCGGCAACGAGAAATTAAACCGCGACCTGTTGCTCCAACTCGACCGCAAGCATGCCGTCGCGCGGGCGGGGGATGGCCGTCTGGAGGCCCGGCTGCGGGCCTACGAACTCGCGGCGAGTTTGCAGGTCACCGCTCCCGAGGCACTGGACTGGCGCCATGAGACCACGGAAGTGCTCAAGCTCTATGGTCTCGACCACGGCAAATCCACATTCGACCGCGAGATCAACGACCTGGAAGAAATTGACGCCATGGGCCGCAAGTGCCTGGTGGCCCGGCGGTTGCTGGAGAGGGGTGTGCGGTTCGTCCAGATCTGGTCTGGTTGCGACAACGGCTTCCCCCGCCGCAACTGGGATAGCCACGAGGATATCCGCCGGGACCATGGCCCCCTTGCGACCGGAATGGCCCGTGGCATTTCCGCCTTGATCAAGGACCTCAAACGCACGGGCCTGCTGGACGACACCTTGGTGTTGTGGACCACCGAATTCGGGAGGATGCCCAGCTCACAAGGGGGCAAGGGCCGCGACCACAACCCCCACTGCTTCACCAACTGGATGGCTGGGGGAGGTATCAAGGGGGGGACGACAATCGGCCCTTCCGATCCGTTTGGCTTCAAGCCTGCCGACCGCAAGGGCACTCAGGTCTACGATGTGCACGCCACGGTGCTTCATCAGTTGGGCATCGATCACACCGCGCTCACCGTGCGCCACAACGGCGCCGACCGCCGGCTCACCGATGTGCACGGTCATCTGCTTGAGGATCTGATCGCCTGAAAGCCGCCCTGAGTTGGCGCGGTTCAGTTTTTCTTGCCATAGACCTGCTCGGGATCGAAAACCTTTTCCTTCTCATTCAGCACCATCGGTTGACCGGCCTGCGCCCCCACAGGGATGGACCGGTAAAAGCAGGTCTTGTAACCCACATGGCAGGAGCCGCCCAGGCCACCCACCTCGACGCGCAACACCACCGCGTCTTGGTCGCAGTCGATGCGCAACTCCAAAACTTTCTGCGTCAGGCCGCTGGTGGCACCCTTGTGCCACAGTTCCTTGCGGCTTCGGCTCCAGTAAACCGCCTCGCCCAGACGGATCGTTTCCTTGAGAGCCTGCTCGTTCATGAAGGCGACCATCAGCACCTCGCCGGTTTGGTGGTCCACCGTCACCGCCGGCATCAACCCGTTCTCATCGAACTTGGGGGCCAGTTGAAACCCTTCTTCCAGTTCCTTCTTGCCGCCGCGCGGCGCGAAAATGATTTCCATCGGTTTCCCCGGAAATTCTCGAACAAAACCCCATTTAATCACGCCGGGTCAGGGCCACCAACCCGGGGGGGGCACTCCTCAATGCCAATAGCCGCCGGGCACCCGGTTCAAGCCGCCCTCCCGCTGCTGCCGGATGCTGATGCGCGAATACCAGGGCCGGGCATCCCTGGGTGGATACCCCGCCGCCAACCGTTGTCGCCCCAGTTCCTCACAGCGCTCCCAGAAATGTTTCGGAATTCCGGCCTTGGCCCGGGCCAATCCCTGCATGTCGGAAACGAGCCAGTCAACCAGGACCGGCCAACCTTCGTTGAACTCACAAATGGAAAAAGGGCCCGGTACCAGATCACCAGATGGATTTTCGGTGCGGTCGAAACCGAATATGGCCAAAAACCGCTGCCCATTGGCAAGCGGGATTCCCTGGTTCAGCCATTCGGCACCCCGCCGCGGTTCCACCGCCAGCAGCATCACGGCGTCGGTGGAGGAACTGTACGCCGCCAATTGGCCACGGTCCGCATCCAGCACAATCACCGGCTCGACATGAAAATGCCAAAGGCGCATTGCAAGGGTTTCCATTGCTTCCGCCTGGCCGTCCGGATCATGGGTTCCGAACAAGCGGTCGATCCACCCGTCTGGAGCCAAACCCGAACCGAATTGGGAAGTGAACCTCAGCAATGCGGCAACGCCTCTGGAAATGGCGCCGGGCACATGGAAGAGGTCGGGTTGAACCTGCCGCAATCTCTCAATATCGAGTTGCATGCGAGCCGGAAAATCATCATCGCCTTGCTGGCCCGGCACCATCAAAAGAAAAGGCCTACCCGGCGGAAAAGTCCTAATATCAAGCACCCAACCCTGCAATTGGTCCACCTGATCCCTTGGGACCCCAACCTTTACCCTTCCAAAGTGGGTGATTTGGTGGGTTTCCGGTGGAATGTCAGAAATATTGCAGTGGGTTACCGTGGCGCTGAGTGCTTCCGTGGGTTTGGTGATCTGGAGTGCCGGCCCGAAGTAGGGATCCATTTTCGCGATATGCCAGAACAATTTCCGGCTGCACCGCCTGGTGATCCGAATCGTAAACTCCAGGTCGGAAGCCTCGACGAGTTCGGGAAGAAACGGCGGCAACAGCGCGGGTTCCGGCATCATTGGCTCACTTGCCGGGGGGAACCCTGCCCTGGTGGATGAATTCATCCCGGCTCAGCACGCCATCCTTGTTGACATCGAACCTTTGGAACCGGTCGCGGGCTTGTTCGGCGTCGGACTGGTTGGCGAGGAATTCCTTGCGGGTCAGTTTGCCATCCTTGTTCTGGTCGCGTCGGGTGAACAGGGTCGCGCGGTCGTTCCCCTGCGCCGGTTTGCCTTGAACCTGGGGCCGTGCCTCGGGCTGTTTGGCCAACAACCCGCGCATTCGGGCGACGGTTTCCGGTTGTTCCCGCGCCAGGTTTTTCCTTTCCAGTGGATCAGCAGCGTAGTCGTAGAGTTCCACCTCGGCCGTGTCAGCGGGGGCACCGATGGTTTTCCACTCCACGAAACGGTGAGTGGGAGTACGAATGGCTCGCCCCAGACGGTTTCCCCTCGGAAACACATGGGTGACATGATCCCTTTCACCCTGCGCGTTTTTTCCTGTGACCAGTGGGGCAAAGGAAATACCATCCAGCTTTTCGGGAGTCTTCAATCCGGCCAGCTCACAAAGGGTGGGATAGATGTCAACCGTCTCAACCATGGCCCCGGATGCCCCGCCTTTCGTTTGGCCGGCTACCTTCACCAAAAGTGGAATCCGGGTGGCCTGCTCGTAATTGGTGTGCTTGCTCCACATCCCGTGGTCCCCCAAATGCCACCCATGGTCCCCCCACAAGACAATGACCGTGTTGTCCTTGAGCGGGGAGGCATCCAGGGCATCCAGCACCTTTCCCACCTGGGCATCCATGTAACTGATCGCGGCGTGATACCCGTGGATCAGTTTGCGTTGCAGGTCTTCCGGTATTTCCCCCTTGTCGGGCACATCCTTGTAGTTGCGCAGTTCACCAAAAGCCGTGGGAGCGTAAGCCGGGGCACCTTCTGGAGCCCTGCGGAAAGCAGGCAACTGGAACTGGTCGGTTTTATAAAGGTCCCAGTATTTCCTAGGAGCGCAAAACGGCAGGTGGGGCTTCAGGAAACCCACGGCAAGAAACACCGGCTCGCCTGGATTTTTTGCCGCGGCTTCCAGCCTTCGGATCGCTTCCGACGCCACTTTCCCATCCGAATAGGTATCGTCAGGCACATCGGCATTTTCCAAGGCGGCGCCCCTAGGCAGATTGGCCGGGCTTTTGTTGTCGAACATCGCCTCTTCGCGCGACAGCTCCCGCTTGTTTTCAGGCAGGGCGTAATCCACAACCTTGCCCCGAAAATAGGGAACGCTCCAGGAAGCCTCGTCATTGGTGTTGCCATGCCCGACATGGAAAATTTTGCCCATGCCTTGGGCGGAATACCCGTTCGCCTTGAACCATTGGGGCAAGGTGACTGCATTCTGGCGCCCTTGGCGGAAGTTGGTCCCCAAATCGTAAATCCCCAAAGTTTGGGGACGCAGGCCGGTCAACAACGCGTTGCGCGAAGGCGAACAGACCGCCTGATTGCAATAAGCCGCGTCAAATCGCATGGAACGCGAGGCAAGCCGGTCGATGTTTGGAGTTTTGACCACCTTGTCGCCGTAACAACCAAGAACCGGTTTCAGGTCATCCACGCAAATGAGCAGGACATTCGGTTTGGCAGGTGGCGTGTCCATTGCCGCGAAAAGGAGGAGACATCCGATGAACCATCCGTGCATAACAAATCCCTCAAGCCTGAGCTTAGGGTAACAGGGAATAGGAGTTTGGGGTGTATGAAACAGGACGAGCCCCGCTTCTTTTGGAAGCGGGGCTCGTGAACCCGGCGATAACCTACTCTCGCCCTTGAGGGACTACCATTGGCCCTGAATGCTTGACGGCCGTGTTCGGAATGGGAACGGGTATGACCATTCAGGCAAGGTCACCGGGAAGTCTGGAGGTGTGTGCCGGCTTTTTGGCCGCAAGCGAGGTATCGATTGGAGTGATGCCTGGTAATGAGGCTCCGCGGAGGGCGGAGTCGATGCGTACAAGCGGTAGACTGTTAGTACCGGTAAGCTGAGACGATTACTCGCCTTACACGCCCGGCCTATCAACCTGGTGGTCTACCAGGAGTCTTCGTCTTGCGACTGGAGATCTATTCTTGCAGAAGGTTTCACGCTTAGATGCTTTCAGCGTTTATCCTGGCCGCACTTAGCTACCCTGCCATGCCACTGGCGTGACAACAGGGACACCAGAGGTGCGTCCCTCCCAATCCTCTCGTACTAGGGAGAAAACTGCGCAAATCTCCTACGCCCACGACAGATAGGGACCGACCTGTCTCACGACGGTCTGAACCCAGCTCACGTACCGCTTTCATTGGCGAACAGCCAAACCCTTGGGAGCTTCTCCACCCCCAGGATGCGATGAGCCGACATCGAGGTGCCAAACCTCCCCGCCGCTATGAACGCTCAGGGGAGATAAGCCTGTTATCCCCGGAGTACCTTTTATCTGTTGAGCGACGGCCTTTCCATCCAGCACCGCCGGATCACTATGCCCTGCTTTCGCACCTGCTCGTGTGATGACACTCGCAGTCAAGCACCCTTCTACCATTGCGCTCTTTGCCCGATTGCCGACCGGGCTGAGGGTACCTTGGGGCTCCTCCGTTACTCTTTGGGAGGAGACCGCCCCAGTCAAACTGCCCACTTAGCACTGTCCGCCGCCCGGATTCACGGGTCGGGGTTAGAATTCAAGCACAAAAAGGGTGGTGTTTCATTTGTCGGCTCCCCCGGTGCCTGAACACCGGGTTCGTCGCCTCCCACCTACGCTACGCATCCTGGGCCTAAACCCAATACTAAGCTGCAGTAAAGGTTCACGGGGTCTTTCCGTCTAATCGCGGGTATGTTGCATCTTCACAACAACTACAGTTTCACCGAGTCGCTCGTGGAGACAGTGATCCGGTCGTTACGCCATTCATGCAGGTCGGAACTTACCCGACAAGGAATTTCGCTACCTTAGGACCGTCATAGTTACGGCCGCCGTTTACTGGGGCTTCGGTTGCGAGCTTCGCCTTGCGGCTAACCCTCTTCCTTAACCTACCAGCACCGGGCAGGCGTCAGACTCTATACTTCCTCTTGCGAGTTCGCAGAGTCCTGTGTTTTTGATAAACAGTCGCCAGATCCCTTTCACTGCGGCCCCCTCGCGGGGGCGCCCCTTCTCCCGAAGTTACGGGGCTAAATTGCCGAGTTCCTTCACGAGCGTTCTCTCGCGCGCCTGAGAATCTTCATCTCACCCACCTGTGTCGGTTATCGGTACGGACATGACTTCAGTAACTGGTTGGCTTTTCTCGGACCCAACTCAAAATGCTCCGGGATCCAGCTCCCTCACAAATCTCCTCAGGACGTCACAACCAGCATCAAACCCTACGTCACGGCGCAGGAATATCAACCTGCTCCCCATCGACTACGCCTGTCGGCCTCGTCTTAGGCTCCGGCTCACCCTGGGCGGAATGACCTTCCCCAGGAATCCTTGGGTTTTCGGCGAACGGGATTCTCACCCGTTTTAGCGTTACTCGTTCCGGCATTATCACTGGCGCCTCGTCCACGGGCCGTCGTCCGACCCGCTTCTACCTGCCGCGCCACGCTCTCCTACCACAGATTACTCTGTCCACCGCTTCGGTGAATAACTTAGTCCCGTTCATTATCGGCGCGGAACTCCTCGACCAGTAAGCTATTACGCACTTTTTAAATGGTGGCTGCTTCTAAGCCAACATCCTGGCTGTCTCTGGAATTCCACTTCCTTTCGCACTTAGTTACTCTTAGGGACCTTAGCGGATGGTCTGGGCTGTTTCCCTCTCGACTACGAAGATTATCCCTCGCAGTCTAACTGCCATAGCTTGTACAACGGTATTCGGAGTTTGGTTGCGAGGGGTAGCCGGGTAGGCCCCCCAGCGCATTCAGTCGCTCTACCCCCGTTGCCAACTACTATGACGCTAACCCTAAAGTTATTTCGGAGAGAACGAGCTATCTCCACGTTTGATGATACTTTCAATCCTCCACACAGGTCATCCCCTAGTTTTTCAACACTAGTGAGTTCGGACCTCCATGAGGTGTTACCCCCACTTCATCCTGCCCATGCGTAGCTCACGTGGTTTCGCGTCTACCACTCCCGACTTGGTCGCCCTATTCAGACTCGGTTTCCCTTCGGCTCCGCCGCAAAACGGCTTAACCTGGCCGGTAATGGCAAGTCGCCGGATCATTATGCAAAAGGCACGCCGTCACACATTTAAGTGCTCCGACCGCTTGTAGGCATGTGGTTTCAGGGTCACTGTCCTCCCTTCAAAAGGATTCTTCCCACCTTTCGCTCGCGCTACTGGTTCGCTATCGGTCACCAAGGAGTATTTAGCCTTGCGGGATGGACCCCGCAGATTCAGACCAGATTTCACGTGTCTGGTCCTACTCAGGTGCCGGATAGGCCGTCCTCTCGGGCCGCATACGGGACTGTCACCCGCTATGGTCCACCTTTCCAGATGGTTCTGCTCCGATCAAACCAACCATGTCTCCGGTCCTACAACCCCGCACGGGCATGCCCGTGCGGTTTGGGCTCTTCCGCTGTCGCTCGCCGCTACTGACGGAATCGATGTCTCTTTCTTCTCCTACAGGTACTGAGATGTTTCAGTTCCCCGCGTTCGCCTCGCATGCCTATGGATTCAGCATGCGATCATTCGGGTATCCCGGGATCAAAGCTCTTTTGACAGCTCCCCCAGGCTTTTCGCAGTCTTACACGCCCTTCTTCGCCTCTTGGTGCCAAGGCATCCCCCACACGCCCTTTCTAGCTTGCACGCATCGACCCCAACCTCCCGAAGGAAGCCAGAGCCGACCGCACTCACCTCGCACTCCCACCAGGTCCCATGACCCAATAAGAGCGGCATGAGTCTCGATCCTTGCTCTCTCGCTCGCCTCAATTCTCAGGCATCACTCAATTCAATCAAGCAACCCAAACCAAACACATCCACACAGCCAGCTCGCACCAGCCACGCAAACGCACTCGGCCCAAGTCGCCTCGGTGATACCTCGCGCACACACCCAGTTGTCAAAGAACAAAGGTGACCGGCATCACCGGTCACCTTTCCCCGCTTGCGCGGGAGCTGCACTACTTTCGGCTGCGCCAAGTAATGCGGCTCTCGAACAAGTGAGAAGGAAATCTAGCTGAAGGTTTGATTGGAATGCAAGGCCTTTTGGAAAAATAATTCCCCGCCGCCCCCGATCAATCCCCAGCCCATCCTCAGTCAACCCAGCCAAACCCAACCCTCCACTAGGAAGGCTCAATTGGAGATGAGGAGACTCGAACTCCTGACATCCTGCTTGCAAAGCAGGCGCTCTACCAACTGAGCTACATCCCCGTTGAAGGATTGTCTTGTGGAAATCCATTCCAAAAGAGGCGGCGACGGTTGGCCTCGTCGCCGTAAATCCTTACAGTGGGCGTACTTGGATTCGAACCAAGGACCTCAGCTTTATCAGAGCTGCGCTCTAGCCAACTGAGCTATACGCCCTTTGGTCTCCTTCGGGCCGGGGCCCAAAAGAAGAACCGGGGGATCGTTCCCCCTGAGATTTCCAAGTTACCATTTGATCGTTCCGAGTCAACCAAAGTCAGTCGTCTTCCTGTCTTCCTTTTGCCCCGCCGGACCGCTCTTTTGGCCTATTCCGCCAGAGATGACTGAATTTGGGGCAGGTCTCGGGCGGCACCCGCTCCCTACCCACCCTTTCCCTTGCCCCTGCCGGTTGCCAATGATCTGCTTTCCAACCCGACTTCTACCCCGTAGCTTGGGATGTAGCCTTTTCGCTGACCGGAGATCCCCGGCGGGGGCGATCGATGAAGGTTCGCCCTTTCCCGCTCAATGATCCGGAAATCGGCCCGTTAAACAGGGCTGGGGCGGGAGCCTGTATCCCTCCCGGGCTATTGCAGCACGGATGATTTGGGAAAAAGGCAATTTGGCATTCCGATTCACGATTTCGCGCGGCCGAGGCCCGCCACCCTGAGGATTTAGTTTTATGAGCGACCCATACGCCCTGTGCTCGTGCGGAAGCGGCAAAAAGTTCCGTTTCTGCTGCCAGGGCATTGCCAGCACCCTGGAAAAGGCTTTTTCCCAGGCCCGCGCAGGTCAGCTGGATTCGGCCTTGCGGACCATGGACCAGGCGATCGGATCCGAGCCGAAAAACCTGGAACTCCGACTGCATAAAGCCAAGCTGCTCGACGCGCTCAAACGCCGTCCCGAAGCCGAAAAGGCTCTGGACGATGCGATCGCCATCGATGCCAACTTCGCCCCGGCCCATTTCCAGCGTGCCCTCTGGAGGCGTCAGGAAGGGGAGATTCCAGGTGCGGCTATTCTCGCCCGCAAGGCGGTCGACATGTACTCCCTGGACGCCAAGGAGCAAATCGCCCAAGTCTATGCTTTTTTGAGTCAAGTTGAATCGCAGCTGGGCCGGCCGATCGCCGCCCGCAACGCACTGCGCATGGCCACGCGCATGGACCCCAACAACTCCCGCTATCAGGACGGTTTCGAGGCCCTGTATGGCGAGAAGTCCGGCTCGCCCTCCTTCATCCGAAGGGAATACTCCCTCCTCAGCCCGCCACCAGGCAGCAAGCGTCGGGCCGCATGGGACAAACTTGCCAAGGAACACCGTTCCGGCCGACTGAGCGATCTGGCCAAAATGTTCAACACCCTGGCGGATCAAGATCCCCAGGATCCCGCGGCCGCTTTCAACGCCGCCCTAACCAGCGCATGGCTGGGCGACAACACCAAGGCGCTCCAACACCTCAATCGGTATTCCACCCTGGAGCCCGATTCGGGCCGCAAGGAAACCGCGTTGATCCTGGCCGAGGCCCTGAGTGCCGGGCATGGGTCCGAGCCGGGCGACCACGCCCTCCACGAGTTCTACTTCGTGGCCCGCAATCCCGCGCTCCTGGACAAGCTGTTCGCGAAACTCAACTCCGAGAAGCGTCTGCTCGTCCACCAGGCCGACGAAAGCGAGCAGGGGCAGACCATGGTTGAGGCCTATTTGCTGGGCAAGACCGGCAGCCAGATCCTTGTCCCCGGCGAGGAGAACAAAACTCCGCGCTTCGCTCCGGTGGTCGCCCACATGACCCTCAACATGCCCCTGGGCCGCCTGACCGGACCGGACCGGGAAGTCATGGAGGGCATTCGTGCCGAATTCGCCGAGGCCTTGGGCTGGGCCGACAAGGAAAACCCTGTGCGGGCGACCGGATCGCTTGGCGAGGCGGCCCATGAACCGCTGGTGGTGCCCCTCGAGCAGGATGTTACCGAGGAGGAGATGAAGTCACGCCAGCTTGAGGAAGTGGTTCGCCATTTCGAGGAAACCTGGCTCAACAAGCCCCTGAAAAGTCTGGAGGGTAAAACCCCGGCCGAGGCGGCCCAGACCGAGGAGGGCAAGGCCCGCGTCGCCGCCCTCATCCGTTTCCACGAGGAAGTCTCTTTCATTCCCAAGCGGGTCGGTTACCAGTTCGAAAACCTGCGCAAACGCCTGGGTCTTGCTGGCTGACGCGACGCCACGGGGCAACACAGGGCTACGGTCCAGGAAGCCGCCCGGGTGAACCGGGCGGCTTCCTTCATTCCAACCTCAATTCGGCGAGGTAAATGGCGGTTATCGCCTTCCCATCCGCGTCCTTTTCATGGGTGGAATAGTACGAGACCCACGCCCGGCCCGGCCCGGTTTCAAGGAAACCCGGGTAGCTGTTGTCCCCCCCGGATGGAAGTTCGGCGCATTCCGCCAATTGGTCATCCACCAGCCAGCACAGGGTTGTCTTGGGCCCTGCCTCCCGCGTGATTTTTCGCCCACCCACCAGGTACCGCCCGTTCCATCGGACCACCAGCGGGCCACCCACGGACCGGTTGAGAACCTTCCGGTCCCAATTTGAATATGGAGGCTTGGACCGTAACACCTGGGCCGGGGCGTTCCCGGTCCGGCGCGCGATTCCCAGGATGGATCCATACGGTTCAACCAGAAAGGCTGTCTCGTCTCCTTCGATTTCCTGGAAGACCCCTTTTTTCCTCCAGGTCAAACCGTCCTCGCTTTCCAGGAGGATCGATTCCACCTCGCGTGGTTCACCGCGGGGCTTCACCTCGAAGGAGGGCTTCCTTCTGCCACAAAGGTAAGCGGTGCTTCCATGGGCAGCCGCCCGCCAGATGTAATGTCCGAATGTCCCTTCCAGCATCACCGGGCTGTTCCAGGACTCCCCGTCCACCGACCAGGCGGCGAACCCGAGGTGCAGGTTCATGTCGTAGTCTTTCGGGGCGATGGTCGTCTTACCGGCATACCAGGTCCCCGTGTAGACAAAGAGCCTTTCCTTGAAGACCAGAAAATGCGGGTCGCGCGTGTCCCTGTCCTTCACCGAGAAACGGTGCACCTGTTTCCAGGTCCCGTCCGGTTCCAATCGCAGCACAAGAACCGATGCCGTGTGATGGACCATGTGTCCATCCGGGCAACTTCGGAAGGTCAGGTACACCCGCCCCTTGAATCGCGCGAGGTCGGTGAACGCGTTGTGCTCGCCGTTGTGAAAAATGCGCCGCACAGACTCCACCACCACACGGGGTGCGGCAGCGGAATCCAGTGCTCCCGCGCCGGCCACAGTTCGTGCCAGTCCCGAAACCCCCGCCAAAGCCAAAAGAGCCCTTCGGTCCGGTTCATCCGCCATCATCGCCATGGTCTTTACCCCCCAAGGCCCTTGCAACCGCGAGAATAAGGCAGCACAATCGTCGATGAAAGCTCTCCCCCACAGGATTATCCCATGCGGCAGTATTCGCTGGTCACACTCATCGGCCTGATGGCATGCCTGCCACCGGCCGGAGCCCAAAGCATCACGGTTTCCGGCGGAGAAAAGGATTTGGCCGATGTGGTGGTGAAGATACCGGCTCCCAAAGGGATCGCCGCCACCACCAACGCGGTCGAACTGTCATCAGGTGGCGTGGTGCCAGCGCAAATCGCCGGCCGGTGCCAAACCGATGATCCCGGGGTGGAAAAATTCCTGGTCTTCGTCCTTCCGGCGCTGAAGGCTGGCCAAAAGGTTCAAGCCACCCCTGTCACCCTGAATCATGTGGTGGCGCCTCCTGCTTTCAGGTTCGGGGAATCCAAAGAAGGCCTGCCCGAGCTGAACCTGGTGGAGGTGAACAAAAAAAGACCGGTTCTTCAGTATTTCAACCACAAGCGCGACGCGACCGACCATTACTACACCTTCAAGCCGTTCCACAATGTCTTCGATCCGGTGGACGGCTCCACCATGCTCACCAACACCTCGGCCAAAACCGCCAAGGACGGTCAATTCCCCCACCATAGGGGTCTGTTCTTCGGGTTCAACCGCATCAGTTACACGGGTCCGGACGGCAAGAAAAAAACCGCCGACATCTGGCATGGCACCCAGAATGTATTCTACGAGCACGAAAAAATGCTGTTCACCGAGTCAGGTCAGGTATTGGGCCGCCAGCGCGCCCAAATCGCCTGGCATGGCAGCGATGGGGCCACCTTTGCCGAGGAAACCCGCGAGCTGACTGTCTACAACACCCCGGGTGGCACGCTTATCGACTGGAGCACCCGACTCGTCAGCAAGGCTGGGACAATCCGGCTCGATGGTGACCCTCAACACGCCGGCTTCCATTTCCGGGCCAACCAGGAAGTTGCCAAAAACGGCAAGGAGCAAACCTACTACCTTCGCCCCGATGGCAAAGGCAAAAACGGCGAGACCCGAAACTGGGACGCCAAGGGAAAAAATCCCCAAGCCATCAACCTGCCTTGGAACGCCATGAGCTTTTTGACCGATGGCAAACGCTTCACCGTGCTGCGGGTCAATCATCCTTCGAACCCTGGCGAAACCCGTGGCAGCGAGCGGGAATATGGAAGATTCGGCGATTATTTTGAATACGACCTGACACCTGAAAAACCCCTGCAAATCAGATACAGGCTCTGGATCCAGCAGGGTGAAATGTCTGCCGACCAATGCGAAAGGATCGCCCGGGCGTTCGTCAATCCGCCCAAGGCCGTGGCTGGCGACCAATAAATGCCCGGCGATTTCAACCGGAAATTTCCGGCGGGTGAATCTTGCGACCCCGTGCCCTCCAAGCTGGACACGGGTATTTCAGGTTGCTGGATATATCTGAACTAGGGATGGTTCCCCTTTACCGGCTCCTGACAGCCTTACGGTTTGCCTTGCTTCTGTTGGTTGGCCCCGCCAGGTCCCCAATCTTCATTCTTCACGCTTGAACCCAGGAAAGCTGGCTTCACCATTTGCTTTTCCAAATCCTCCAGGGAGGCGGACAAACGAGCCAATTCTCCCGGCTTCTCAATGGCCAAGTCCCTCGATTCTCCCACATCTTCTGCCAGGTTGTAGAGTTGCGTGGCCTGATTATTACCCCGGATGATTTTCCAATTTCCCTCCCTCAAGGCATGGGCCACTCCCCCTCCCTTGCGCCAATAAAGGCGGTCATGGGGCGCACCCTTCTTTTCCCCCTTGAGGAAAGGAACCAGATCCACACCGTCAATCTTTTTCCCATCAGGCGGCTTGATCCCCGCCACGGCAAGGGCGGTCCCGAAAGCGTCCAGCGAGACTACCGGTTCCCGGTACTTCACGCCGGCAGGCAAGGTGCCGGGCCAACTCACCACAAAAGGAACCCGGATACCTCCCTCGTAAAGGTCACCCTTTTGTCCCCTGAGGGCCCCATTTTTTGAACCATTGGTGCGCGCGGGACCGCCGTTGTCGGAGAAAAAAAAGACCAGGGTGCGTTCCCGCTGGCCCGTTCTTTCCAACGCTTTGACGAGATCCCCGATGGCATCATCCATCAAGCTGAGCTGCGCGGCGTATTTCCTTCGGGTCATGTCCTGAATGTGGTCGAACCGGGCCAGCTTTTCTGGGGTCGGCTCGTGGGGCATATGCGGGGCGTTGAAAGCAAGGTACAGAAACCAGGGCGCGGGTGAGGCCTTCTCCACAAATGCGCGGGCCTCCTTGCCAAATCGGGTGGTCAGGTGCCCCGTCACCTCGATAGGCTTGCCATTCCGTTCGATCGGCAGAGTGTACTGGCGCCCGTTCGGCTTCCAACCCAAAAAACGATGGCCGCCCCCGATGAAACCGAAAGTCTCCTCAAATCCCCGGGCACCCGGCTGGTGTTCGGGGGAGGAACCCAGATGCCACTTGCCAACCCAACCGGTGCGGTAACCGACCTCGCGGAGATATTGCGGCAGCAGTTTTTCCGACAGCGGCAGGCCTTCATTCCTGTCCAGTGGATCATAGACCGGATTGAACTCGTGGCCGAACCGCTGCTGGTAGCGACCGGTCAGAAGTCCGGCACGGGTGGGTGAGCAAAAACAGTGGGTCACATAACCATTGGTGCAGAGCACCCCTGTTTTTGCCAGCGCGTCCAGATTCGGCGTGGGAATGTCCGCGCAACCCTGGAAACCTGCGTCCCCATACCCTTGGTCGTCACTCACTATCACCAGAATGTTGGGGCGGCCAAACTCCGTCCCCATAACTCTGGAGTCCCATGCCATTGCCCCCAAATATCCAAGGGCCATCAAAAAGAACCGAATCATCGTTTTCCCCGCCTGTTATCCTTGTCTGCTTTTCCGAAAAATGGCGCCTGCCGGCGCGCTTCAATCAGAGTCCTGGCGCCAATTGGCAATCCAAGTGCGCAAGTGACAACCTCAGGTGGCTCCTTCTGGTTTTTTCGCTTTGACCGCCGGAAATCGCTTCACGGGCACATCGTTTTTTTGCTTCGGCCCGGGGGTGTTTCTCCCATCCTCAATCACCCGATCCAGTTGCTCACGCATTTCTGCGACTCGCTCGGGATTTTTCTCCGCGAGGTTCACCCGCTCCCCCAGATCGTCCTTCAAGTTGTAAAGCTGGGGCGGATTGCTGGGGATATATTTCCAGTCGCCATCGCGGTAACCCGGCAGGCCGTTCGCGGCACAACTGACCGCGTTCATCCGGGTGGCCTGCTTGGCGCCCTTCAGCAGCGAAACCATGCTGAAACTATCTTCCCCGGCATCAGGCGGCAGGTTGTGTCCCCAAAGTTCCGCCAGGGTGGCCATCAAATCGGCCTGGTGAACCAATCCGTTGCTGACCGTGTTGGCATGGACTTTTCCCGGCCACCTCACAATCAGGGGAACACGGTGTCCCCCCTCGTGCGCGGACATCTTGTAATCCCGAAGTGGCCCGCTGGGGTAATGCCCCCTGCCTTCCAGGTGCTTGGCCCCGGTATAGGCCGCGAAACCGTTGTCACTCGTCAGGATCACCAGGGTGTTCTCGGCGGCCCCCGCACTATCCAAGGCCCGAAGAATCCTGCCCACCGCGGCATCGGTTTCCACCACCAAATCGGCTACGGGGCTGTCCAAACCGCTCTTGCCGCGAAACTCCGCATTCACCGACAGCGGGGTATGCGGTGTCGTGAGAGGCATGTACAGGAAGAATGGTTCCGTCGACTTGGCCCGCTCGCCGATCCAGGCGCAGGCCCTGTCAGTAAGCGTCGGCAATATCCCCTCCAGCGACCATCCCGGCAAAGCCGGCCCCATCAGGCTGGCGATGTTGTTGCCCAATCTGGCAGTGGGTAGCAACTCGGAGGGCTTTCCGGCGATTTGGTCATTCTCAATGAAGGCGTAGGGCGGCCAATTGGGCACATCGGTTCCGAAATAGGTGTCGAATCCCCGGGTGGTCGGGCCTCCGGGTATTTTTTTCAAAAAAGCGGTTTCCCATAAGCGTATCTCGGCCGATTCCACCCTCCTCGGTTTTTCCCCGGCCTTCAATCTGCTCCACTCCAGCAGGTTTTCCCGTTCGGCCGCAGTGAAATCCCAATCCCAACCCAGGTGCCATTTGCCGAAGCAGGCGGTTTTATAGCCATGTTCTTTGGCCATCGAAGCCAGCGTGAGTCGCCCCGGGGCGATGAGGGGAGGTCCGTAAACACCCACGATTCCGGTTTGCAACCGGGTCCTCCAATGGTAACGACCGGTCAACAGCGCATAACGGGAAGGCGAGCACACCCCGGAGGAGGAATGCGCATCCGTGAACCGCATCCCGGCCGCCGCCAGACTGTCCATGTTGGGGGTCGGGATCTTGCCCCGTTCCGGATTGTAGATTTGAATATCGCCGTATCCGAGGTCATCGGCGAGAATCAGCACCACATTCGGCTTACCGGCGTCAGCTTTTTTCTTCTCGCCCTTCCCGGCTTCATCGTCTTTCAGCCAACCCAACGACACCAGGAAATGATCCGCCTCACGCAAGGTCTGGCCCTTGTGCGGATCCCGGTTGAAAAATCCGTGGCCTGCCCCCGCGTAGATGCGGATTTCACAGCGGGCGCCTACAGCCCGCATGCGGGATTGGTAACGCTCCACCGTGGCCACCGGGATCAGCTTGTCCTTGTCCCCAATAAAAACCAGGGTCGGGGGAGCGCCTTTCGCGATATGGTGGGCGGGCGAATAATCGCGGAAAGAATCCCCGAGCCGCTGGCTACCCCAGCCCCCCTCAGGTCCATTGTCAAAGACAGGATTGAACAGGACCAGCGCGTTGGGCTTGCAACTCACCTTCAGGTCATCGGCAGGATCGTCAGTCCCGGGTACCAGAGCTGTGAAAGCCGCCAGATGCCCCCCCGCTGATCCACCGGCACAGGCGATCCGATCCGGATCGACACCCAGGTCCGCCGCATGCGCCCGGACATGGCGGACAGCCGACTTGGCATCACGGCAGCACAAGACCGGGGGGCCCTTGTCTCCCTTCGGAATGGTCCGGTACTCCACCCGGACAGCCACCATTCCCTGCCAAGCGAAATGGGCCGCTTGGTCCTTGAACTGCTCCGGCGTGCCCCCCACCCAACCACCGCCAAAGAAAAACAGGATGGCCGGCCGCTTGTCCTTGGCCGACCAGCCCTCCGGCTTGTCCACCAAAAGCTGGAGCTCCCTGCCCTCCGTCTTCTTGTAGACAACCACCTCAGACCCGATCGCAAAACCGGCCCCGACAACCAGGGCGGCCACCGCCAGGAACCATGTCACTATCTGCCTCATCGGTTATCCACCTTCAGGGCCCGAACATTGCCGGTCAGAACCTTGTTTGAGCTATATTTAGCCACAGGCTGGTCACTGTCGAAACCAACCGACAACCCTTCCGATGGCTGCCTGGGCAAAACACCCTGTGCTTTACCCCGGATTTCTTTCCCGCTGTTGATCCGCAAACGCATTTCCCCATCCACCCCAAGCCACGCCTCGATTTTGGATGGCCCGGCAAGAACCGGTCCCTCCAGCTCGCTGAGTTGTTCACTCCCGTGACGGACAGAAAAAACCACCTTGCCTGCTCTCAGGTGCACCGCGTATCCGGCTACCGCGCCCCCCTGGGCGACCAGCACCCCGTCCTTGTCGCTGGTCTCGACCTCCATCGACAACATGAACGGCGTCTTGCCCACCATGGGGGAAGCCGCCCCCGGGAGACTTTGTCCGGGTTTCAGGGTGCTGATCTTTCCGGGGTTGGCCGAGGCTTTCTCGGTTTCCGCGAACGGGTACAAAGTTTTGGCCTGCTGAACGGAACCGGCTGGCCTCCTCTTCGCTGGTGCCTGGCCGCCTATCTCGGCCGCCATGCTATTGGCCAGCGCGGCCAATTTTTTCACCACCTCTGGATTCTTTTCCGCCAGGTCGTTTTTCTCACCCAGGTCCTCCCCCAGGTGGTAAAGCCGCGGATTCTTCATCGTGTCCGCTGGTTGGGCACCCCCCATACCCTCATTTTGGGGAGCGACCGCCAGCTTCCAGGGTCCTTGCCGCACGGCCTGCAGGGTGTAACCGGAAAAGTAATAATGGGCCTCCCGGGGAGATTCCCTGGTTTTTCCGGTCAGCACCCCGGACAGGTCACGACCATCTATCTCCGGGGCTGCCGGAATCTCCCCACCGGCCAGCCGCACGGCGGTCGGCAAGAGATCGATCGTGCCGGAAACCGTGTCCACCGTTTCTCCGGCCCGGATGGTTCCCGGCCACCAGGCGATGGTTGGAACCCTCACTCCGCCTTCAAATGTGCCACCCTTACCCCCGCGCAAGGGACCTGCGCTCCCGCCATCCGTTTTCTTCACCAGCCACGGCCCGTTGTCGGAGGTGAAGACCACCAGGGTTTTCCGGTCCAGACCGGTCTCACGCAGGGTGGCCAGAATTCGGCCAACACTCCAGTCTGACTCCTCCACCCAGTCCCCAAATCGACCATTGCCGGATCGCCCCCGAAAGGCTTTTCCAGGGTGGATGGGCGTATGCACGGCATTGTGCGCCAAATAAAGGAAAAACGGCTGGCTCTTGTGCTCCCGAATAAAGGCCTCCGCTTCACTGGTGTATCGCTCCACCAGATCGGACTGCGCCTCAACCTCCATCAGTTCCACAACCTGGTGATTCCGAAGCAGCGGGACCACGCGCCTGCCATCGGTGGAGGGTTTCTGCATATCGTTGGAGTAGGGGATGCCGAAATAGCGGTCAAAGCCCTGGCGGGTGGGAAGGAACTCCGGCTGATCGCCCAGGTGCCACTTGCCCACGCACGAGGTCGCGTATCCCAACGATTTCAGCCGTTCGGCAACCGTGACCTCCCCAGGGTTCAATCCCTGCGCCCCGCCGGGAAAATAGACCCCAGGGACGGATACCCTGGCCCCATAGCATCCCGTCATCAGTTGCGCTCGCGAAACCGAACAGACCGGGGCCGCGTAGAAATTGGTCAGTTTCATCCCCTCAAGGGCCATGCGGTCCAGATGGGGTGTTTTTTGTCGGGTCGCCCCGAATGGCCCGATATCCGCATACCCGAGATCATCCATGAAAATGATGATCACATTGGGTTTTTCCGCCGTGGAGCCCAGACCGGCTCCGATACCCAGGCAGGAAATCAGGCAACAGAAATGGATCATTATTTCCCCCCGGGTGATTCGTTCGTTTTGAACTATCCCCATAAGCGGGCAATCAAACGCCCAATGCAAGCTATTTCCCGGGAGTCGGATGAAATTCAGCCAGCAGGCTTTTCCAAGCCTCCATTTCCCGTCTCGGCTGGATCAGTTCCCGGGCCGTGGCAGATTGCGCCAGCAATGTCCCGGCAAAACCCGGTTCAGTTTCAACCCGCCGCATCAAGGCAGCCAGGGAAGCCGGATCAGAAAAAGGAAAATAACCCGCGTAGCTTTCCCCCAGCAGTCCGACCACACCCGAGGTGGGTGTGCTCAGGACAGGAATCTCCAGGGCAACCGCCTCCGAGACCGCGCTGGGCCCACCCTCCGCCAAGGAAGACTGCACCAGCAACCGGCATCGCCCCAGCACCCGCACCGCCTCGGTCCTCGGCAGTTCACCCAACCATTGGTATCGGGGATTTTCCACCTGTTCCTGCCGAGCCAATTGGGCCTGTTCCGGCTCCAGTGCGCCACCCACCTGCGTGATCCGTATGCGGGAGTCAACTGGCAATAATCGAGCCGCCCGGGCCGCCAGCAGCGAATCCTTCACCGCGCGCAGGTGGCCCAGCACACACACTTCCAGGCAATCCTCGGCGGGCAAGTCTTTCGTGGTGGGAGGCGCGAAAGACTGGTAGATCACCCGCACCTTGGCCCGCATTTCCAACGGTAGCTGGCTTGCCAGGTGGCTTTGCAACACGATGACCCGGTCGGCATGCCTGAGCGATTGCTCCAACACCGGCCGGTTGCCACCAGGATTGAAAAAATCCGTCCCGGTCAACACCACCAAAACAGGCAGGTCCGGATAAGCTTTTCTGTACCGCGCAATGGCCCCACCAGATTTGATCGCATGCAGGGCTATCAGGATGTCACAGGCTGAAAAGTCTGCACACCCCTCTTGCACCACCCGCGCGGAATGCCCCAGCCTTCTGAGGATCCCCCACCAGCGCAGGGCGGTGACGCGGTTACCAGTCCGCGACCGCGGCGGTGCCGGACATACGATTCAAACACGGGCCATTCTTTTCCCCGATTGTCACTCGGCCTTTTTACCAAACCGCATCGCGAACAGGTCGGCCTCCTGCAGCACAAACCGCAAACGCACCGGCATTCCGGCCAACTTTGCCAGACCAGCCGACTTCCCCCACCGAACTGCCATTTCAATCGAATCCCCCACCAATGGCTTGCATTCTTTCAAGCTGAAACCCGGGATCGGTTTGCCCGACTCGTCCTGCACCTCCACCCGCATGCTGCCCCCCGCGCTGGTGGAAAGGTTCACCACCAGTTGCTCCCCGGCAAATCGCAGCGGATGGGTCACCATTTCACCTGGGTCAGCACCCGCATGTACCGAGGCGAACCCGTCCGTGCGCAAGGTGAACCGGCGAAACGGCGTGACATAGATCGACATCTCGGCCGGCCCGGTGGGCACCACATTCCAGGCCGCGTAATTCGAACGGTTGCCCCAGCGTGCCGGGTCCAGTCCCGGCCTGATGAACGCCTCGCGGAAGGTGCGGTCAAATGGCGCGCCTCCCTGGTCCGCGCGGGCGGTCATGAACAGGATGTCGGTGCTCTCACCGCGCTCGGGATGAAACCGGGTGGGTAACGCCACATACAGGTGCGGTGCCCTGTAGTAGGGATGGGTACCCGTGGTGTATAGGTGCTCCCCGGCTAAATTCGGTTGCAGGGGAACCGCTTCGGTCCAGGTTAAAAAATCCTTGGAGGTGGTCCTGCACACGCTGCGCAGCTTTTTGTCGAGGAAGTGGCGGAAGTAGCAGACATAGCATCCCTCTGTCTCGGACCAAAATGACACATTCTGCGAATCAAAGGCATATTCCTTCGTGTAGCGGATCACCGGTTTGTCCGAAAATTTTCGCCAACGAATGCCGTCCGCGGAAATAAAGGCGAACAATCCGGATTTCACGGTCCCCGCCAGGGCCTTGTACCTGCGGTCAGGCTCCACCGCGGGTCGCCGGTCCAAAAAGGGCGAGAAATTGTGGCAAAAAGGCGCCTCATGCAGGATGACATTATTCTCCTTGCTGCCATCCACCTCCACCAGCCCCAGCTTCGGCTTGGTCCAACGAATCCCATCCCTGCTCTCGCAGTACCGGGTCACTTCCGTCACATCACCGTCATGTTTGGAGTTCCGGGCGTCCCGGGTGTACAAACGGAACAGGTCCCCATCCCGAATCACCGTCCCATATTCCATGTTGTCCGCCGGCTCGGCCATGGCGGCAGCCAGCTTCGGCTCCTGCAATTGCAAATGGGTGTTCTCCATACGGCTGATCAGATACCGGTCGACAAACAGCTCGCGACGGTCGGCAATTTCTCTGACAACGGCTGGCGCTTTAACCTGCTGCCCTCTGGCGTGGCCCAACAACAGCGCCACGACGCACCCTGCCCACATCAATCGGGGATTCATTTCATCTAACCCTTAGAATTAGTTGTGTGGTTTGCGGGCCTAGTCGTTTGTTTCTGAAACGGCGTCACACTGACAAGACTACAACTGGCTCCACGGTCCCTGAAATCCTTCCTTGTCCCGAATATTTTTTGCTTTCCTAGAACCACCAATCTAAAGAAAAATTCAGAATTCATTGACTTTCTCTGAGCCAATCCCTTACCATCCTTCAAATTCTTAACCTAAACTGGAGGCCTGCCAGTCACATCGATCGGCCAGACCGCCTTACGCGCCGATAAATCCGCCATAAGTCAATGATCGGCAATTAGTTCTGCTTATTAGGAACCACACGAAAGTAGCGCAATGCAAAAGCTCATTCACGGCATTCATCAATTTCAACAAAATAATTTTCGGGGCCTTCAAGGCCTCTTCGAGCAGTTGTCCAAGGGCCAAAAGCCCGAGACCCTGTTCATCACCTGCTCCGATTCACGGATCGATCCCAACCTTTTGACCCGATCCAATCCCGGTGAATTGTTCATCCTCCGTAATGCCGGAAACATCGTCCCGCCCCATGGCGCTGCAAACGGTGGCGAAGCCGCCACCATCGAATACGCGGTCGCAGCGCTGGGTGTTAAGGAAATCATTATTTGCGGCCATTCCCACTGTGGGGCCATGCAGGGGCTGCTGAACCCCGAGGCGGTCGCTAGCCTGCCCGCCGTTTCCACTTGGCTGGGACATGCCGAGACCACACGCCGAATTATCCGGGAAAACTACAACCACCTGCAGGGTGACAAACTGCTTACAGCGACTGTGGAAGAAAATGTGTTGGTCCAATTGGAGAATTTGCGCACCCTTCCAGCGGTGGCTGCCAGGTTGGTCAAAGGGGACCTACACCTGCACGGCTGGGTTTACAAAATCGAAACCGGCGAAGTCTTCGCCTTTAATCCCGAAATCGGCCAGTTCGTGTCCGTGGCCGAGAACCAGTATCCCGAACCCCGAGACCCATCCCGCAGGCTGCGTGTGGCCACTTCGATCTAGAATCCCCACGCCGCGACTCACTCCTACCGGCGCTGAAGGCTTAAAATCAGTCTTTAGAGGTATTTAATACCGACGGAACATGCCCAATCTTTTGGCGCGAGGCTTTGGACTGAGACAAGCCAATGACAACCTGAGGGTGCCTCAGGCTTTCTTTTCTCAGCGCTCGCTAGGCCCTTATACACTGCCGAATGGCTGGTGAAGGCAGTCACCGGAACCCACCTCAGCCTCGAGATAGGCACACAGAAAATCGCCGCGGTCGTCCTGGATTAGCATTTGATCGCCTGAACCAACGCCGCTTAGGACCGTTGGTGGGAAGCGCTAAAACTACGGGGCGGCATAGTTAACCATTCCGGAAACTGGCGATTGAATCCATCACTTTTGCCAGGGGCGACCGTGCCTGGCAGGAAAGACTGGTTCGCTAGGTCGCCGCGTTCCCTCATGTGGCCCGGGCTACCCTTCGGGGCAAGGGGAAAATATCGAGGGGGAATAAACTATTGTGAAATCCTGCGGAACGCAACATCGCCTCCTGGTGCCACGCACCAAGCTTTGATGCCCTAAAAATCGCCCATCTGATTTAGTGTTGGGGCCGCTCGAAAACCGATCGACTCCCACCAATTCCTGCAGATCGACAAGGAACCCTTTGCTGTCCCTGGATCAGATCGGCATGGCTACGCAGAATCCGTTCGCCCGCGAAAACCTGTGCCACCTGCCGATTGGGGAAATCTCCTCCAAAATCAAGCGAACCCTAACCGGCCTCCTGAGTGACCTGGAAAGGAGCGAATTCTCCGCGCCGATGGCGGAACCTGTGCAAACCGGCCAATTTCCCACGGTATGACCTGCCATTCCTGACCGAAATCTCATGGTTTTTTCTCGGATTCTACCCACTCGCTGCACCCCCTTCACCAGTATCCTTGTGGATCATGGACACAAACGGGAGGGATCGCGCGATGAAAAGAGTGGTATGGCTGGGTGCGTTGCTTGTGCTTGCCTTGGGCCAATCGGTTTGGGCCGCCGAAAAAACGCGTGCCCTATTTCCCTACACCAAGCCAACCCTCATCGCCCACCGCGGGGCGTCCGCCTATGCGCCCGAACACACCCTTCCGGCTTACCAACTTGCCCTGGAGCAAGGGGCCGACTTCGTGGAACCCGACTTGCAAATCACCCTGGACGGCGTGCTGGTCTGCCTGCACGATGTCACCCTGGAGCGCACCACCGATGTGGAGCAAAAATTCCCGACCAGATCCCGTGAAGTGAAAGGAAAAAAGGTCTGGCCGGTGGTGGATTTCACGCTGGCGGAGATCAAGACATTGGACGCCGGATCCTGGAAAGCGCCCAAGTACGCCGGCACCCGCGTACCCACCTTCCAGGAAATGATCGACCTGGTCCGGGGCAAAGCGGGCATCATCCCAGAAACCAAGTCACCGGAAACCTATGCTGCCGAAGGTTTCGACATGGGCAAACTGGTGATGGACCTGCTGAAAAAGAACGGTCTCGACAAACCTGGGGCGGACGCCAAAACGCCGGTGATTGTTCAATCCTTCAGCTTGGACAGCCTCAAGAAGCTGAAAACGGAACAATCCTGCAAGCTTCCCCTGGTTTTTCTCTTCGGACGCCCCGAGGGTCTCGACACCACCGAGGGACTGAAAAAGCTCAAGGAAACGGTCGATGGCATCGCCCCCAACAAGGCTGTGGTCCTGGCAAAGCCCGAAATCGTCCAGTTGGCGCATGATCTTGGAATGTCCGTCACCATCTGGACCTGCAAAGAGGGCCAGACTGGCCGGTTCCCTAACGTGAAGGAAGAGATGCGCCACCTGCTGCAGGCGGGCGTGGATGCAATCTTCACCGACAACCCCGACCAGTTCCCGGTGAAATAGGGCATACGGGTTGCCGGGGCCCTTTCTGCCCCACCCTTCCCTTTTGCCCGCACTTGGCAAACAATGCAGGAGGCCGCGCCTTAACAAGCGGGGCTTCGGGAGGGCTTGACATGCTGTGGACGGTGTTCGCTTCCTCTCTGCTGCTGATTGTTTCCGGGCAAACCGGGCCAGGTGATCATTTGGCGGAAGCCAGGGCCCGCCGACAGGTGGCTATCGACCGGGTGGACCGCATCGTATTGGAAGCCGTTCAGCTGGCTCGCCGGGACCCCAAAACCGCAGGCCCCGCCCTGGACGCTGCGCGGAAAGCCGTGCTTCAGGAACTCGCCCTTCCCGAGGACCGCCTGCAAGCCCATTTGAAACTGCTCCAGGCGGTGGAAGACCGCAGGCCTGCCAATCCACCGGCTCCCTCCTTGGGCGCACCCCGCCCCCTTACCCCGGGTATCGCCAACCCCCCGACAACACGCACGCCCCCGCCGGGATCTCCTGCCGCGTTGGCCGGTGGCCTGATCACCAAAAACCGGAACACCCTGACCAAACAGGCAGATGCGCGTGATGGGGCCGCCTTGGCCCGTCAGGGGGAATTGCGACGGGTCGAAGCCAACGCGGTCATCCCCGACCGTGATGTGGCCTTCCCCGCGGACTGGGCTGAGAAATCCAACAAGCGGACTGCCGATGGAGCCACCACCCGGCAAAAACAGATCATCGCCGGGCTCAACAAACCAGTCACAGCCAGCTTGGACAGTGTCGACTTGCAAGGATTCTTCGACTGGTTCGAAAAACAGACGGGCGTCGATGTGCGGGTGGATAGACCCGCCCTCGAAACCATTGGAGTCGGCATGCAAACGGAGGTGCCTGTAAAGTCACGCGGCTTGGCGGCGAAAACCCTCATGCGAAAGGTCCTGTCCGACCTCGGGGCCGCCTACATGGTCACCGATAACGGACTCACCATCACCTCGCTGGAGGTGGCCAAAAACACCATGGTCACCCGGGTGCATTATGTGGGTGACCTGGTCTACGCCATCAACAACTACCAGTTCCAGCCCCTGCCCGCCCAATACGGTGCGGCCTTCGGGTGGTATGGCTGGGATGGTCTGGCACTCATGCAACAGCAGGCGTGGAACGCCCAGTGGGCCAACCAGTTGCAGATGAACCAGAACATCCAAAGCCTCATCACAATGATAAAAGGAACTGGCGATCCCGACTCCTGGGAACCGGTGGGCCCCGGCCGGGTCACCTACGATCCCATCACCAAATCCCTCATCGTGAAGCAGACAGCCGAATACCAATTCCGAAACGGCCCCTGACTTTGCCTGGCTAGGGGCGCTTGGCTGGCTGGCCGTCCACACCCCCGGGCGGTGGCTTGTCGGCGAATTGGTCCTCATCACCCAGTTCCTTCTTCAGGGCCATCAACCTGCTTTTCAGTTCCGCGACCTTGGCCTGTTGGCCAGGCTCACTGATGAGGTTCCGTTTTTCACGGGGATCTACGGTCAAGTCGTACAGTTCCCACTGGTCGATCTTGTTGAAATGGATCAGCTTGTGCGTGAGAGTGCGCACACCAATGTGCGGTTGCACCCGGTGATCAGCCGGGTAATGGTAATACCGGTAATACATGTCGGTCCGCCAACCGGCTGGGGTGTTGCCTGCAAGCACTCCGAGGGCGTTTTTCCCCTGCATGTCGGCGGGCACAGGCAAGCCCGCGGCAGCCAGAAATGTGGGGGCGAAATCCACATTCAGCACCATGTCCCCGCTGGTTGTGCCGGGCTTCACCTTGCCTGGCCAACGGGCAAGGAACGGCATCCTCAAAGATTCCTCATACATGAACCGCTTGTCGTACCAGCCGTGGTCTCCCAGGAAAAAACCCTGGTCGGAGGTGTAGATCACCAGCGTGTTGTCCCGCAGGCCCTGCTTGTCGAGATACTCCATCAGGCGGCCGATGTTGTCGTCCACGCTTTCCACGCAGGCCAGGTAATCCTGCATGTAGCGCTGGTACTTCCAAATCTTGAGGTCCCGCCCTGACAGCCCCTCGGGAGGCTTTTCCTTCACATCGTTGGGTGTCAGGTGGTCTTCCACCCGCATGGTCGCCTCGCGGGCGGCATCCGACTTCCCGGCATAGTCGTCATCAAAGGTTTCCGGCAGCGGCACCTGAACCTTGGCCCATTTGGCTTTCTTGTCCTCCCGGGGTTGCCAGTTGCGGTGCGGGGCCTTCTGGTGGCACATCAGGAAAAACGGCTTCTCCTTGGGCCTCTGATCCAAAAATTCGATGGAAAAATCGGTGATCAGGTCGGTGCAATAACCCATCTCCTTCTTCCGGGCGGAGGAGGTGTAGAAGACCGGATCATGGTAAGCCCCCTGACCTGGAAGGATTTTCCAGCGGTCGAAACCCGTCGGGTCGCTGCCCAAGTGCCATTTGCCAAACATGCCGGTGTGGTACCCCGCCGCTTGCAACAGCTTGGCGACGGTCTGCTGGCTCCCATCAAACCGGTTGAAGACCGGAACCCCGTTTTTATGGCTGTATTTGCCCGTCAGAATAGCGGCCCTGCTAGGGGTGCAAATGGAGTTGGTCACAAAACACCGGTCCAGCCGAATCCCCTCGCCGGCAAGCTTGTCCAGGTGCGGGGTTTTGTTGATTTTCGAGCCATACGCCGAAATGGCGTGGGCGGCATGGTCGTCCGTCATGATGAACAGGATGTTCGGCCGGCTGGACGGGGCCTGATCCATCGTTAAAATCCCTGACAAAACACAGGCCAACCAAACCATGGCGCATTCTCCCGATCGTGGGTGGATCCGAGTTTCACTCTAACCGCAATTCTGGCAAAACGAAATCATGCCCCTACTTTCATTGGAGTGGAGATGAACCGGATCATCGGCTTTCCGCCAATCGCCGCTCCCCAATGCCGTGTGTTGATCTTGGGCTCCATGCCCGGCGAAGCGTCGCTGGCCGCGGGAGAGTATTACGCGCATCCCCGCAATGCCTTCTGGCCCATCTTGGGTGGTTTGCTGGGTTTCGCTCCCGAGGCTCCTTACCCCGACAGGGTGCGACACCTCCTAAGCCGTGGCATGGCGGTTTGGGATGTGCTGAAAAGCTGCGAGCGCGCCGGAAGTCTGGATAGCTCCATCCAGCCAGGCTCCATGCTGGTCAACGACTTTCCGGAATTCTTTGGGTTCTTCCCACTGATCCGGCTGGTCTGCTTCAACGGCACCACGGCCGAGACCTTGTTTAGAAAGCGTGCGGCGCCAAATCTTGGGCCTGTGCTGGATGGCATCGGCATGGTCCGTTTGCCCTCCACCAGCCCGGCCCACGCCTCCCTGTCACTTGCCCGAAAATCGGTAATCTGGGGCAACGCCCTGATGCCGCTTCTGGCGGGGCCGTGACTATTTCCGCCGCTGCGGGGCCACCGCCGTCCACGGGTCTTCAGGCCAGGGATGCTTGGGGTATCGGCCCCGCAAATCCTTGCGCACCTGCTGGTAGGTGTTGTTCCAAAAACTGGCCAAATCATCCGTCACTTGCTGGGGCCTGTAGTTGGGGGCCAGCAGGTGCAACAAGAGCCGCACTTTCCCCTGGGCGATCCGGGGGGTCTCTTTCCAGCCGAACAACTCCTGGATGCGGGCCGCAAGCACCGGGGGCCGACCCGGCTCGTAGGTCAGCGCGACGCTGTTCCCGCTCGGCAGCGTGATTCGTTCGGGTGCGTGGGTGTCCAACTCCCTGGATTGGTGATGCGTCAGCCGCCCGGCGAAGGCGCCATGCCAATCAGCATTCCCAAGCTCCGACAATCCACGCAGCCCCTGGCACAGCCCCAGTAAAACCTCCCGCTCCAGGGATTCCTCCAGCGGGGGAAGCAGGCCAGGAATTTCCCGGTTCAGCCAACGCCACCGCGCCAGAAATTTTCCGGCCGTCGAATCCTCCCCTGGGAATACAGTGCCCCGTTTCTGCCAGGCGATTTCGGCCAAAAGCTCCGCGGTCCGCTCGTCGCGGGCGGTCGGATGGTCGGTTTCCTCCAAAACCAGACCGTGCCATGCCACCCGCTTGCGGGTCTCCACCCGGTTGGTCTTGTCGTCAAATCGCGTTTCCAGGCTGGTGGTCCAACCTGCGGGATCCAGCCAACCCCGCTGAACGCCACTGGCCATCCGAACCACAGCCTCCCCAGGTGCGTCCATCAGGTCCAGCGCGACAAACAGTTCCTCCTCCCGAACAGAGGAGCTTTCCGCCAACTTCGCCCCGCGGCCGGATGCCAGCAGCGCCCGGGGCGATTTGGGCTCCCGCCTGCGCGCCAGCCTGGAGGGAAACGCCGCCAACAGGGCTCTTCCCAAGGCCTCTTCGTTCTCCCACACCGGCTCCATGCCGGCGGGTTCACCGAGCAGCCGGGCGATCTGGTCACGGGCCCGCAACAGCCATTTGCCCCGTGAACCCGGCAACTGGCTTGGCCTGCCACCCCGTTCGAATTCCTCCAGCAGGGCCAAAATATCTAGCAGGTCCGAGGAAGATGGCGAAACCGACGGCTGGCCGAAACCAACGGCGCGCGGGCGTGGATCCCCTTCTTCCAGCACCGCGGCCGTGGCCGCCACCAACCCGGGCACCCCCAGTTCCCGCCCCCTCAGCAGGAGCACCCCCATGCGCGGCGACACGGGCAAGGAGGCCAACGCGTTCCCAAGCCGGGTGATTTTGCCACCATCCAAGGCGCCAATATCCTCCAATTCCCCAAGGCCCGCAAGCCGCGCCGCCTCCCCAGGCGCGCCCAGCCATTCAAAACTTTCCAATTCACCCATGCTGGCCAACCGCAAAAGGGGGCCAGCCAGGTCTACCCGGCGCACCTCGGGTTCGTCGGCCGGCCGGCGGTTGCGGGCATCACCTTCAGAGCAAAGCCTCAGGCACACACCCGGCGCCACACGCCCGGCCCGACCGGCCCGCTGGGTGAGGGATGCCTGGCTCACCGGCCTGATCTCCAGGCGGTTCAATCCCACGGAAGGATCATGGCGCAACTGCCTGGCGGTGGTGCAGTCCACCACCCCGGTGACACCTTCCACAGTGACGGAGCTTTCCGCCACATTGGTGGCCAGCACCACCCGCCTGCGGTTTCCCGCGCGCAAGGCCCGGTCCTGGTCCTCGAGGGGCAAGTCACCATGCAATGGCAGCACATCGACCCCAAATCGTTGGGCCACCCCTTCGAGGGCCCGCTCCGTGGCGCGAATTTCCCCTATGCCGGGCAAAAAGGCCAGCAAGTCGCCCGAGGTTTCCTCCAGTAGTTGGCAAACCCCGCGCGCCACAGCGGTGGCTATCGGGGTTTCCCGGTCGGAGGGCTGGTGCACCAAGTTGACCGGGAACAACCGGCCGGGCGAGTCGATGACCCGGCAATCCCCCAGGTAATCCACCAAGGGCTGGACATCCAGCGTGGCCGACATCACCACCAGCCGCAAGTCGGGGCGCAGGGTGTCACGAATGGTGCGCGCAAGCCCGAGGATCAGGTCGGTCTCCAACCCCCGCTCATGGAATTCGTCCAGAATGATCGCGGAGATGCCCTCAAGCCCAGGATCATCCGCCAACCGCCCCAGCAGGATGCCCGGCGTCATGGCGACCACGCGGGTTTCCCCGCCAATCCGCCGCTCATGCCGAACCTGGTAGCCAACCAATTCGCCGGGTTTCTGGCCCAGTTGGCTAGCCATCTGGGTGCAGGCGGCTCGCGCCGCCAAACGCCGGGGTTCCACCAGCACCACCCATCCGTCAGCCGCCCATTCGGCCCGCATCAGTTCCAATGGCACCCGCGTGGTCTTGCCGGCGCCCGTCGGGGCCCTCAACACCAGCGAGGGGCAGACGCGCAAGGCTTCCGCGATACTGGGAAGCACCGGATCAATCGGCAAACCCGGATTCGCCGGCTTCGACGCCATGGTCAGCGCGCCCGGGGTTCCAGGTTGTGCTGTTCAAGCAGGGCGGCCAGAAAATGGACCCGGTCCTCCTGCCTGCGCGCGGCCTCGCGCATCGGCCGGAAGTCCCTCAGCTCACGGCATGGCCCACGCAGCGCCGCGGGCGATTGGCAGATGGCCGCAGCCTCAAGCGCCTCCCGTTCACGACCCGATTTCCGCAGCAAATCCAGCCACACCTCGGCCGGGTAGGGGTTCCCCTCCTCGGCGGCCACGAGGGCCTCCTGCCGGAAAAAGGAGATGTTCCCTTCCGCGTCGTCTCCATCCAATACCGCCAGAAAACGATCCCATCCCCCGAAAAAATCCACGAAGGGAGCCTCCCCCCGCGGCACAAAGCGCCCCTTCAGGCGCTTGCCGTAGTCGCACAGCTCACGCGCCAGCGTCCGTTCCGCGCAGGCCTGCAATTGGCTCGACAACTGCACGGTGGACTGCAAGTGGGACAGGTCGATGTGGTAATTATCCTCCTCGGTCAATTCGGGGTGTTTGTCCAGCAGGCGGCTGATGTCGCCAGATTCTGGAGGTGGACCGAGTTCCGCGTCGGTTTCCGCCTGTGGCAGTCCCTGGCGGTGCCGCAGGTCGGCGCGCAGGCGCCGCATCAGCTCGGCGCGAATGGCGCGCACCAGGGCCCGCAGGCAATGTTGGCGCACCTCCGGCCCGCCCGGCGTCTCCTGGGAAAGGGTGGTGATGGCGTTGCACAAACCATACCGGCGGAGTATCCAATCGAACCCCGCCTCCGGCGCCAGCCCCTCGTAGTAGGCGAGGCGGATCGGCAACTCCCAGTCATCTTCCTCCCCCAGTTCCCTGGCCATGAGGGCCTGTCGCACCGGTTCGGGTTCCCCCAGCAACTTGAACATCTGCCACGCCGCTTCCAGCTGGCCTTTCTCAAGGGCCGCATTCCCCACCTTTCGGCCGGCCGCCCGGATGGCTTCCTCATAGGCCTCGTGCTTGCCGGCAGGAATTTCCTCGGCGGGGGCTGTCGGAGTCGGATCCAGACCCAGGCCCTGCCTGGCCCGCATCAGGAGAGTGTAGAACCACCCGGTGTGGTCCCCGGTCGATTCCATGTGGTTCTCCAGCGTTTCCAGGGCGGCCTCAGCCCCTTTTTCCCGGAAACATTCCTCCAGTCGGGCGCAGTCCAAGGACATGGTTTCATCTCCACCTATCGTTGCTTATCCCGGTTGAAAACAATTGTTTCTCTGTTTTGGGAATAACCGCCGGTTTTTTCCTTGCATTTGGGATCCGTCAGGCGGATAGTACCGTTGCCTCGCCATGATCCGGTGCGGTGTATGGGCGACACCACCCAGGTCATGCGCGAGGTTTTTCCTTCCCCTCGCCTCCGGATAATCCGGTCGCCACCAGCCATAACCAGCCCAGGGATGCCACCCACATCACGGTGCTGGTCCACAAATAAACCTGGTGCAACAGGCGGAAGGTCTTTCGATCCAGCACGCTCACCGTTTCAGGCTCCAGTAGCAGGTCCATCCTGGGGTGAAGCACCACAAGCGCGGTCTGACACACCAGCATCAGGCCCCAAAGAGCCTTGAACCACGCCTTTTTGCCACCCGCGAGCGGACGGGCCAGATTATCCACCAAAAGTAGGCCCACGGCCGCGAATCCGACCAGATTCAACCAAAAGGTGACTCGCCGCGTCACGAAACCCTGCGCTGTGTCCCCGAACTCGTCACTGCCGATGGGTACCACCACCCCTGCATAGAAAACAAAGCCCCCTTGCCAGAGGGCGAAAGCGCACAGGGCAAAAAACCGGCTGATGGAGGGCGCCAGCCCGGCGGGAGCCAAACCGTTCATTCCAGGCCATCCAGGCCTTTTTCGGGGTTGGGCACCAGGCGCTCTTCCACCTGGCTCAGGATGTTTTGCAGATCACTGGCCCGCTCAGGCCTCTTGCGCGGATCGGATTGCAGGCAATCCCCCACCAGTTTGGCAAGGTCGGCATCGATGCCTGGCAGGATTTCCTCGATGGGCTTGTAGTACTTGGCCCACACCTTCTCCTCGATCACTTCGCCCCCCTCGTCGATACGGGGCATCAGCGTCTGGTTGGTGATGGCCCGGTACATCAGGGCGCCGAAGTTGTAGAAGTCGGTCCGTTCGGAAAGGATCTTGCTTTTCACGGTTTCCGGCGCGATGTATTCGGGGGTGCCGGTGATCCGCTCCTTAGCCTCACCCCGAATGTGCGCCAGTCCGAAATCGATCACCTTCAGCACGCCTTTTTTGCCCACCATCACATTGTTTGGCTTCAGGTCTCCATGCAGCACATCGCGCCGGTGCATGTGTACCAGCGCCTCGCTGACCAACCGGAACGCATGCACTTTCTGCGGCAGGGTCAGCCGGGCCTTGTCCATGGTCTGGCCGTTGACGAATTCCATCAACAGGTGAACCTTGGTCACCTTGCCGAAGACCCACGCCTTTTCCTTCTCAAGGGCGTGCGCCTTGATGATGTTCGGGTGACCCAGTTTTTGGAGTATCTCGAACTCATGCTCGGCCTGGTGAAGGAACTTCATATCCTCAGGTTCGTCGATGTTCACCACCTTCAGGGCGTAGGTCCGGCTGTCATCCGCCCGGCGCACCTGCAGGATCGAGCTGTGGGCGCCGGTGCCCAAGGTGGCCTGAACCGTGAATTTCCCGATTTTCATGGTCTTTCCTGAAACCAATACCATTGGCGAGCCTGGCTCGGCTGATTCACTCCCGGGTCACTTATAATCTATCAAGGAAAGGGCGCTCCTTCACCCGGAGGCCCTCCCTTCCATGCCACGGACTTGATTTTGGGGTTTTCCTCATGGGAGCGGAGTCGGAAAGGGCCTTGGAAGACCTGACCCGGCGGATAGGCCGCGACCTGCTGGCCCGCATCGACAGGTCCGGCCCGCTACTGCTCAGCCCGGCCTGGCTGGATGACCAGGCGATGCGCTGGAGCATGGCCGACGACACCATCAAACTCAACCTGTTCCGCTTCGTGGATGTGCTGCCGACTTTGTCCACTCCCGCGGAACTGGCACGACACCTGCGCGAATACTTCCAGCAGGCTGGTGCTGCGGTGCCATGGTGGATCCGCTTGGGCCTGCGGCTTCTGCCCGAATCAGGCCCGTTGGGGTCCCTGTTTTACAAGATCACCCAATGGTCCAGCGCCCGGATGGCCCGTAAATTCATCGCCGGCGGCAACCTGGCGGAAACGCTGGATTCGGTGCGGTCCCTGCGCCGCCGCCGCCTGGCCTTCACGGTGGACATCCTCGGTGAGGCCACGCTCACCGAAAATGAGGCGGCCTCCAGCCAGCAGGCCTACCTCGACCTGCTGTCCGGCCTGGGCCATCTGTCCACCACCCTGCCGCCCGATCCGCTCACCGACACCGACGACCACGGCCCCCTGCCAGTGGTCAATGTCTCAGTGAAGCTCTCATCTCTTTACAGTCAGGCGGACGCTCTGGATTTCAACCGGTCGGCGGACCGGATCATGGACCGCATGCGTCCCATCCTGCGCCAGGCGATCAGGCAGGGCGCCTTTGTCCATTTCGACATGGAGCAAAGCGGCTTCAGGGACCTCACCCTGGCCATTTTCACCCGCCTCCTGATGGAACCTGAATTCCGCGACTGGCCCCATGTGGGCATCGCCATTCAGGCATACCTCCGCGCCACAGCGGATGACCTGCGAATGCTGGCCACCTGGGCCCAAAGGCGCGGGGCACCGGTGACAATCCGGCTGGTCAAGGGTGCCTACTGGGACGCGGAGACGATCGTTTGCGCGCAGAACGGCTGGCCCGCTCCGGTGTGGCAAAGAAAATGGCAAAGCGATGTCGCCTACGAGCGCCAGACGGAATTTCTCCTCGCCAACCGCCAACACTTGCGCCCCGCCTTCGCCAGCCACAATTTGCGCAGCCTGGCGAAGGCGATGGCCATTGCCGAAACGATGGAATTGCCCCAGGGGGCCTTCGAGGTCCAGATGCTCTACGGCATGGGCGACGCACTAATGGACCCGGTCGCTTCCTTGGGCCAGCGGGTGCGGGTGTACATGCCCTATGGCGAACTGTTGCCCGGTATGGCCTATCTGGTGCGCCGCCTGCTCGAGAATACCGCCAACGATTCGTTCCTTCGGGCCAGCATGACCGAGCAGGTATCTGAGGAGGTGCTGTTCATGAATCCAGCCGATCACGCCGCCGCCCCCGAAGTCTCCTCCAAACCTATTGCTGGACCGGTACAGCAGGCCCTGGATACCCCGCTGGAACCGGAGCCCTTGGCCGATTTTTCCCTGGATTCCGCCCGCGAGGCCATGGCCGTTGCCCTGAAAGGCGCGCGGTCCAGGCTGGGCCAAAACTATCCGCTTTTGATCAGCGGCCAGCGGGTGGGAACCTCCCGCCAGATCACCAGTTCCAACCCGGCAAACCATGCCGAGGTCATCGGTCACGCGGCATGCGCGTCTGAGGCCGAGACCCTGCGCGCTATCGCCGAGGCCTCCCAGGCTCTGCCGGCATGGGCCTCCCGTCCGGTCAAGGAACGCGCCGACATCCTCCGCAGGGCCGCAGGGATCATGGGTGACCGCCGGGCCGAATTGGCGGCATGGATTTGCCTGGAGGCCGGCAAGCCCTGGCGGGAGGCCGATGCCGATGTCGCCGAGGCGATCGATTTCTGCCGCTACTACGCCCTGCAGGCGCAGGCATGGCTGGCTCCCCGGCAACGGGATGTCCCGGGTGAGGAGAACCTGGTGCTCCACGAGCCGAGGGGTGTGACCGCCGTCATCCCGCCGTGGAATTTCCCTCTGGCCATCCCCTGCGGCATGACCGTCGCCGCTTTGGCGGCCGGATGTCCAGTGGTGCTCAAACCGGCCGAACAAACACCGGTGACGGCCTGGTGGCTCGTCGAGATCTTGCATCAAGCCGGCGTCCCGTCAGATGTGCTGCATTACCTGCCGGGGATCGGCGAGGAGGTGGGCCCGGTTCTGGTCGGCCATCCGCAGGTGGCGGTGATCGCCTTCACCGGCAGCGTGAAGGTCGGCTTGGCGATCCACCGCCAAGCCGCTGAAGCCTCCGGTGGCCAGGATCATGTCAAACGTGTGCTGGCGGAAATGGGTGGCAAGAACGCCATCCTGGTGGATGCCGACGCCGACCTGGATGAGGCCATCCGCGGGGTGGCTGAAAGCGCCTTCGGGTACGCCGGCCAAAAATGCTCCGCCTGCAGCCGCGTGCTGGTTCCCCGGAACATGGTCCAGCCTTTTGTCGATCGCCTGGTGGAAGTTGCGCGCAGCCGCTTGATCTGCCCCGCCGAAGACCCAGGCTGCGCGGTCCCTCCGGTCATCGATGCCGAAGCCCGCGACCGTATCCTCGCCATGATCCAAAGGGCGGTCGAAAACGGGGCCAAGATCGCATACGCCGGCGCTGTGCCACCGGAATGCATTCAGGCTGGAAGCTATGTCCCTCCGCATATTTTCACCGGGGTGAACCCGGAAGCAGAGATCGCCCAGCAGGAGGTTTTCGGTCCGGTGCTGGTGGTTCAGCCATACGACACCCTCGACGAGGCGTTCCGTCTGGCCAACGGCACCCGGTTCGCTTTGACCGGCGGCCTCTACTCCCGCAGCCCCACCACCATCGGGCGGGCCCGCCGCGAGTTCCGGGTGGGCAATCTCTACATCAACCGCCGCATCACCGGCGCCTTGGTCGACCGCCAACCCTTTGGTGGATTCAAGTTGTCTGGTATCGGCGCCAAGGCCGGCGGCCCCGAATACCTGCCCCAATTCCTGATCGCCCGCGCCATCACGGAGAACACCATGCGCCGCGGCTTTGCCCCGGCCAGTTAACCCCTAACCGGTTCCCGCTAGGGCCCCGGCGCTCACTTCAATGCAACTCCTTTCACCTCCTCTTATTCCCTATATTCCGATTTTTTGCCTCTTTTGCGCCATTTTCCCGCAAAAAAACTTGTCGTGATTTGAACATCCATCTCGAAGGAGGCCGAAATCCGCCCACAAAGGGGGTGGATAATGAAAAGGTTGATGATCATCATGGCGGTCTTTGTTTTCGCCCGCTCCGTTAATGCGGAGGTAGTGGTGCTCGGAAACTACTCCAACCCATCCACCGGAAGCAGCATGGCGCTTTCCACGGACACACCGGCCAAAATAAACTTCCTTGTCGCTGGATTTTCCGGCTATCTCAGCCGGGTTAAACTTCGCATCCAAAATACCGGGGCAGGTACTTTGAATGTTATGACTCTTTCTTTCGGCCTAGATTCATCAGCTTCCACCATCACAAGGGATTGGATAAGCCGTTCAGGTGACATTTCCCAGAACCAATACAGCGATTGGGAATACGATTTGGGCAACCTTTTGACTGTCGCCAAGGATTCCCCAGGTGCACTATATTTTAAGCTCGTGGGCCAATCATCCAACGCTATTGGCAATTGGGTCACCACCCCGGATTCCGTCAACGGTTACCTTGGCTGGTCGGGCGGATCCACCGAAAATCCGACCAGCGGGCAGTTCGAGCTTTCCGCTGTCCCGGAGCCCGGGACATGGGTCCTGATGGCATTGGCGCAGGTGCTGGGGGGCCTTGGGTGGTGGAAACGCCGCAATTCCAAGCCCGCCCCCGGACTCTGATTGCTGGCCCCCCGACCGCGCCAATGCTATGCTTCTGATTGGTACTGATAAACGGCTGGACTTGGGCACCGCCATGATTCCCGATGACCTCCTGCAACTGCTCCGCTGCCCGCTCGATACCTCCGTTCCCCTGGAATACCAGGAGGAATCCGCGGCCAAATTGCCCGCGCTCCGTTGCACCCGCTGCTCGCTGCTCTACCCCGTCCGGGACGAGATCCCCTGCATGCTGCCGGAAGAGGCAATACTGCCGCCGGGCTGTCCCGACATGGACCACCTTCCCTGCCAAAAATCACCGAAACCAGGTTGATCCCATTGGTAACCATGCGGGGCGCGGGCCAAATGCTCCTCTTCGCCTTACTCTTACTGACCGTCTCAACGGCCCTCGGGCAACCCAATCCGCCCAAAGCACTCCCACCCGACGAGCAGGACCGCGCGCTCATCCAAAGCCTCCGTATCGGGTCCAGCGGGCCCGAATTGCTCGCCCGCCTGAAAAACCAGGCGGGTGATCCCAAGGCGCTGGCCAAGGCGCGGGAACTGTTGCCTCGGCTGGGCAGCGAGAATTTCGACACCCGCGAGCAGGCCAGCCGGGACTTGGCCCTGCTGGGAGCCGGCGTGCTGGAGTTACTCCGCGAGAATTCCAATCATCCCGACCCCGAGATCGCCCGCCGGATTCGCGATGCTCGTGAGGCTATCGAGGAAACCCGTTCCTCCGCGGTCCTGGGAGCGGTCATCCGCCAATTGATCCGGGCCAAGGTTCCCGGCACCGCCCAGGCCCTGGTGGATTTGGCAGCCGGATCGGGTGACCTTGAAACTCTCGACCTGATCCGGCGCGGATTGGAGCCATTGGCCGCCACCGATTCCGGCGTCCTCCAACAGGCCATGCGTCACGAAAATCCCCGGGTGCGTTGGGTTGCCGGGTGCGTTCTGGCCGCATCGCCCAACCAAATCGATTTGGCCAAGCCGTTGTTGCGTGATCCCGATCACTCGGTGCGCTGGCGGATCGCCCTGGCCTTGGGGCGGGCGGGCGACCGGGCCTCCGCATTGCCGGCGGCCGTCGCTGAACTACGCTCGGCCAACCGTTTGGCCGGTTTTGAATTGGAGGATTGGCTCCACCAGGTCGCGGGTGAGACAGGCCCTGCGCCCCTTCCCTGGCCCGGCAACGAGGCCGGCAGGGCCATCAGGCAAAAAACCTGGCAGGAATGGCTGGCCACTCGGCCAAAGCCGGCACCGCAGCCCGACCGCACGCTCACTGTGCTCCTCGATGAGGGGATCATTCGCTTGCTAGACAAGGCCAATCAGCCCCTCTGGGAGCTGAAGGACATCGCGTTCCCCCTCGACGCAGAGTACCTGCCGGGCGGGAGGATCCTGGTGGCCGAGCACGGCGCCAACCGCGTGACCATCCGGTCCAACCGAAACGAGGTGCTCTGGGAACGCCAGGTAGAAACACCCCTGGCAGCGCAAAGGACCAACCGCGGAACCATCCTCATCACCACAGCCGACATGGTGCTCGAGGTCGATGGCGAGGGCGCCGAGCGGCGCAGATTGGTGGCGGCCGGCCCCCGCGACAACGATTCCACCACGATCATGAAATCCCAGATGCTGCCCTCGGGTGAGTTGGGGCTGGTCACCCAGCGGCGGGAATTGGGCGAGGAAGCCCGCTTTGTCCGGTTCGACCGCGACTGGCGCGAAGCTGGCTCCATTCCGGCCCGGGTTGGAACCAGCGGCGGCCGCATCGAGTGGTTCGCCGATGGCAGGGTTTTGGTTCCCGAACTCGATCGCAACCGGGTGGCTGAATACGATGCGGCCGGCAAAGAACTCTGGGCGGCCGACGCCGAGGTGCCGGTTTTCGCAACACGCACCGCAGGTGGCTCCACTCTCATCACCTCGCGGAGCGACGCGGGCGCCCGTGAGGTGGACCGGGCCGGCAAAACCATCTGGAACTACAAAGCCGAATCCAGGGTCACCCGGGCGATCCGCCTGCCCTGATTTGGGTCCTATGTCCGCCTTCCCAACCCCGCCCTTGTAAATCTTTCAATCCCGGGCGTTCTGCCCCGGTTTTTTTCCTGCCTGGCAGCCCTGTTCCGGAAAAAACTGTGAAAAATCCGGAAAATTGTGCAATTTTCCGGTCATTTTTTCCTTGACACCATGGGCGACAAAAGGCATCTGCCTGCCCATCTGAAGCGGGTGCCGGAGCCGCGGGGGCG